>VFSW01000786.1_pt1 | contig 46998 bp, 49 predicted proteins | sample 5358111 | NCBI WGS metagenome assembly VFSW01 (sample SAMN11554181, study PRJNA540505) | mine drainage metagenome | isolation source: sediment from site ElyBrook_90M | place: USA: Ely Copper Mine, Vershire, VT | collected 2017 | reverse complement strand
CCCCCCCCATACCCCCCCCTGGCCGGGGCTGGCTGGGCGGGGTTTAAGCCAACTAACAAGCCGGCGCCGGCGCCGACCATTCAGTTCACCGCTTCCGAAATCAAAATGCGGAACGTCGACGAGCTGAAGCCGTTTCCGAACAATCCGAAGATCCACACGCCGGCGCAGGTCGACGCGATCGCGGCAAACATCACGGCGTTCGGGTTCGACCAGCCGATTCTGATCGACGAGCACGACACGATCCTCAAGGGTCACGGCCGGCAGCTCGGCTCGCGCAAGGCGGGCCTGGCGCTGGTGCCGACCATCTGTCGACCAGGTCTCTCGATCGACGACAAGTGGGCAATCGTCATCAGCGACAACGCGTTGCCGGCAATGACTGGCTTCGATCAAAGCTTGTTGCGAGTTGGCCTGACGCAACTCGCGAAGGTCGACTATCCGCTGCACCTGACCGGCATCGAAAACGTTCACCTGGCAACCTTCATCGGCGGCAACCAGGGCAACGCGGCGCCGAATGCAATTCCGGACCTGGCGCCGGCGATATCGAAGCGCGGCGATATTTGGCTCATGGGCGACCATCGGCTGATCTGCGGCGACAGCTCGAACCAGAAGACGGTCGAGAAGCTATTCGCCGGCGCACCGCCGAAGGTGCTGTTGGCAGATCCACCGTATAGCGCTGAGACGCGCGGCGGCGGGATCTACAGCGACATGACTCACACTGCGAAAATGAAGCGCGACCAGGTCGACAGCTTCAAGGTCTCCGAGTTGTGCGAGCTGCTCGACACGAACATCCTCTTCACTTCGAAAGAGCTGCTGCCTGAGTACCTGGACCTGGTGCGCGAGAAAAAGATGAAGTGGGATGTCGCTGTGCTGCACCGTGCTGCGGCCGTGCCAAACCACAACAACCATCTGATGTCCGACCTGGACTACATTGTTCTCGCCGGGAAGATTGCGCCGAAGCAAGGACTCGAGCACACGGATTATTCGAAGCTGTTTTCAACGGGGCATTGGGAACGCCCGGTACCGTGGGCGAAACCGGTCGAGCTGATCGCTCGATTGATGCGGCTCTACACCGTCGCCGGCGACAGCGTGTTCGAACCATATTGCGGGAGCGGGACCACGATCATTGCAGCGGAGATGCTCGGCCGCGCGTGCGTGGCCTGCGAGCTCAATCCGGCATTCGTGGATCTGACGGTGCGGCGTTGGGAAAAGTTCAGCCAGAAGAAGGCGACGCTGCAGGGAACGAAGCGCTCTTTCGACCAGGTGGTGAAAGAGCGCTCGAAGGTCGCGGCCTAAGCCTTCTTCAGTGCGAGCCGAAGCAAGGTATCGGAGCAGTTTTCGCGCGGCAGCGCCGCGGTCTGCAGCTGATCGTAAAGCGACGGCGACACCGGGACGTCGTACTTGCCATCGGTGCGCCGAACGCAAAGCCAAGCGTCCGGACCGGTGACGACCTGGGGCAGAACCGTAACGGCCTCTTTCGAGAGTGTGAGCCGCATTCTAGCGGGGCGGGTCAAAGGGCGCGGCATCAGTAGCACTCCATTTTCGATGCGCAGTCAGGGCCAATGCCCGACGCAATGCTTGCAGGATCCGTGAGCGGCCGGTTGCAGCGACCGCAGCGGCCTTCGTGCCAAACTTCGAGAGTGCCGGGCAGCTGCTTAGCGCGCAGCTGGTCGACCGCCCATCGGAAGGCCTTTGCCTGCAGCGAGTCCGCCGGTAGATCGGCCTTGCGGCCGTGAACGAACGCGCCGTCCTTTCCGATGAAGCCGAGATAGGCGAAGTCGTTGCCCGTGCGCACCTTGACGAAATGCGAAGGGCCGTTCGGCTTCGAGAGGCTCGGCTTGGGCTTCGTCACGCGATAGGTGAGATGGTCACCGGACTTCGCGCTCTTCAAGCTGACGGTGGCCTTGCCGGCGAGCATGTACTGCAGCGCCTGGGTGGCGTCGGTTATGCGATGGCCGTTCATGCCATGTCCTTTGCGGTGCGCGCGTAATTGAGCACGCGTTCGAGTTCGTCGCGTAGGCCATGCTGACCGCGGTCAATGTCGCGTGCAAGCGAAAGCGCGATCGCCTTCACAAGCGAGAACGGGGCATTCTTCAGGTCGATTTTAGCGGCAGGCATTGGGCTTCCTCTCCAATGTTAGCGGTGGTGCGGCGGGTTGTGGTCGATCGAGTATTCCGGCGGGTTATTCGCGAGAGCCTCGCGAACGGCCTCGAGGCGGTGCTGCAGCGGGTAACCGCCTTTCTCGATTAGATGTTTTAGAGATTCTTCCGCGGCCTCGAGGAAGCCGCGGGAGCAATCGCGAAGATCGTCGGGGCTCGGCATCAGGCGAACACTTCCTCGCCGTACACCGCAAACTGCATGAACAGGTCGGCAGTGTTGGCGTCCTCGTTGCTGCGCAGGAAGTCGGCGAAGTGGTGCGAATAGGCGCCGTCGTCCTTGGTCGCCATGAGGATCAAGGCGTGCTGGAAATCTTCCATGCGCAGGTTCTTAACGATCGTGGTGCCGTTGCCGTCATTCACCGGATTGTCGACGACACAGCGCAGGCAAGCATCGGGCTTTTCCCAATAGGCAGCCTGGCTGTAGAACGGCTCTTTTGTGTTGATGCCGGAACGGTCCTCAGTCTGAGTAACCGAGGCGCGCAAGAACCAATCGCCGACCGGCGTATCGAGCGCAGTCGAGATCATGTCGGCGATGCGCTTATGCGCGAACGTGAGAACGACGGGAACGCCGACGATCGGGGTGGTGGGGGCAGTGGTCACTGTCATGGCTTCCTCTCAATGACGGGGTTTAACTAAACTATTAGTATAGGTGATTTGCTCCGAAATCAAGGGCCTTCAAAATGGCATGGGACCGAACGCACGGCACCGTCCGCGGCGCCTACCTGAAGGCTGGCAGTACGCAGCTGTACGTCCGGCAGGCCAAGGGCGGCGGGCCGGGCTGGCTGCTGTATGTCGACGGTGAGCTCGAAGCCGCAGCCGACGGCGAGGAAACCGCCAAGGCCGCGGCCGAGCTCGCGGTGCGGTGCATGCGCGACGCAGATGCGGCAGGCGGCGAGGCAGCAGCCGCATAGCAGGCGGCGAGAGCCGCAAAAGCATCGTAATTGGTTCATCTCGTCCACCTTGAAGCCGCTGAAAAGGCGGCGGTTTTTATGTAAGTGGAAGAGTTTCGGGTTTGCCTTCAAAAACTCGTCCACCGTGGCAAACGTAGCGCAAGCAACTTAACAACCCGTAAACGGGTCCACGGAAGGGGGCGGAGCCCCCGCCTTCCCCTGCTCCAGGAGCCTCACATGGTCGAACGTTCCAAGACGGCTGAAGATAAAATGGGCCGCGCCTATGCCATAGCGATCGGCCTTGTGGTCGGCGCCATCGTCGTCGCCGGCGGCTTCTTCGCCTGGTTCGTCTACCAAGCCTGGCGCTTCTTCAACGGCTGATCCCGGTTCCATAGGGGCGACCGCCCCGGGCCCGGGGAAAACCTATTTCGACTTCTTCAGCGAGATCCCAAGATGGCGAAGCGAGGCCCGCCCAAGGGCACCAGGTACGGCGGGCGGAACAAGGGGACGCCGAACAAGGCGACGGTTGAACGTGAGCTGATCGCGCAGCGCATTGCAGAGCAGCAGCGCCAGCAACCAGGCCGCAAGCTGGCGCGGGAAGTGCTCGACGACCTGATGCATACGTTCCTGGGCATGGCTGCAAAGCACCAGCCGCTCCCGGAGGGCGTTGTGCCCATGCAGGGGCAGACACCGGACCCGCTGAAGTTCGTCGAATACGCGAGCCTGGCAGGCACGTTTGCGAAGGACCTGGCGCCGTACCAGTCGCCGAAGTTCAAGGCGACCATCGCGCTGAACGAGACGACACCAGGCGGCGTGCCGCTATCGGCCTCGAACGTGGGGCCGGCGATCGAGCAGATGACCGCGCAGCAGGCCTACCGGCTATTGCGCGACGCTGACGTGATCGACGTCGAGCCGAACCCGACGCCGGCGAAGGTGCTGCCGATCAAGGTCAAGAAGAAGGCCGGCGCCGGTGGCTAAGGCGCGCGCCGTATTCGATTGGAAGAACCCGGGACCAGGCTACGAGCTGATCTGGCAGCAGCGCGCCGCGCGACTGAAGTCGATACGCTCGATGCCGAAAGTCGAGCGGGCGGCCTTCCTAGGCGGTCTGATGGCCCATTACGCGCAAGCGCCGTGGGATTTCATTGGCGATTGGGGTGTGACGTACGATCCGCGCAGGCTGGAGACCGGCGAGGATCCGGTGATGCCGTTCGTGCTGTTCCCGAAACAGGTCGAGTGGTGCAAGTACGTCGTCCGCAAATGGAAGAACAAGGAACCAGGCCTGACCGAGAAGAGCCGCGACAGCGGCATATCCTGGCTCGCCATCTGTCTCGGCGCGACGCTGTGCCTGTTCAACCCTGGCTTCGCGGCCGGCTACGGCTCGGCGGTGCAGGACCTGGTCGACGAGGTCGGCAATCCGAAGTCGCTGTTCTGGAAAGCGCGCTTCTTCCTGAAGGAGCTGCCGCGGGAGTTTCGAGGCGGATGGGACGAGAACCGGCACGCGCCTTACATGCGCATCCTGTTTCCCAACGGCTCCAGCATGATCGGCGAATCCGGCGACCAGATCGGGCGCGGTAACCGAACCTCGATCTTCTTCCTCGACGAGAGCGCGCATTTGCCACGGCCGAAGCTGGTCGACGCCGCGCTGTCGCAAACCACGAACTGCAGGCAGGACATCTCGACACCGCGCGGCGTGGGCAACACGTTTTATCAGCGCGCGCACAATGGGAAGGTCGAGAAGTTCACGTTCCACTGGCGCGATGATCCGCGCAAAGACGACGCCTGGTACCAGCACCAGGTCGAGATCCTCGACGACCCCGTGGTTGTCGCGCAGGAGCTCGATATCAACTACGCGGCGTCCGTCGAAGGCGTCGTCATCCCGCATGCGTGGATCCTCGCCGCGATCGACGCGCACGTTAAAGCGAACGTGGTGCCATCCGGAGAGTGGGGCGGCGCCCTCGACGTTGCAGACGAAGGGACCGACAAGAACGCCTGGTGCGCTTCGCATGGCGTGCTGCTGACCGAGCTGACCGAATGGAGCGGGCAGGGCGGCGACATTTACGACACCGTCGAGCGCGCGTTCGGGTTTGCGACCGCTGCCGGCATTCGGGTTTTCAAGTATGACGCCGATGGTCTCGGCGCCGGCGTCCGCGGCGACGCGCGCATACTGAACGAGGCGCGCAAGGCTGCGAAGATCCATCAAATCGAAGTGCTGCCGTTCCAGGGATCAGGCAGCCCGTTCGATCCTGAAGGCCTGGTCGACCCGCGGGACGGCGACAAGCGCAGCCGCAAGAACAAGGACTATTTCAAGAACCGCAAGGCGCAAGGATGGTGGTCGCTGCGCCGGCGATTCCGAAACACGTATCGGCTCGTCAAAGAGGGCAAGCCGTCCAGCCATGACGAGATCATTTGTATTCCGTCGACGCTCCCGTACCTGACGAAGCTGGTGCAGGAGCTGTCGCAGCCGACCTATTCGCAGGACGCGCTCGGCAAGATGCTAATCAACAAAGCGCCTCCCGGATCTAAGTCGCCGAACCTGGCCGACGCCGTGATGATGCGCTTCGCTCAAGTCGAAAGGGCACCGATGAAGATCTCCGATTCCGCCCTCGCTGCCGCGCGCAACATGAGCCGCCCCAAATGAGGAAGCAGCCACGCGACCGCACCGCGGCGATCAAGGCTGGCGTCATGCGTCATATCGTGGGCGAGAGCCGCGTTGCCGCGAAGCGTGCTGCGAAGGCTGCCGTTAAAGCGGCGCCGGCGGCCGTTGCCGAGCCCGCCCGTGAGGCGGTGCCGCGCAAGGCTCCGATGGTTGTCAGCGATCGCGCGCTTATGCGTGCCCGTTCCATGCGGCGTACGGGCCCGACGCTGCGCAGCGAAGAGACCGCGGCAAAGGTGTTCGCGCCGTACGTCCCGGCTCCTGGAGTGGTGCCGAAGAAGCGCCGCGAGGCAGTCAAGCTCGCGATGGACGAAGCGGTGGCGACCGCGAACCAGCTCGGCGCGTGGGGCGGCCTGCAGCCGAATGGCGTCGACAACCTGTTCGCCGAAGGCATAGGCTTTCTCGGCTATGCGTACCTGGCCGAGCTGACGCAGCGGCCGGAGTACCGTCGTATCTCGGAGCGCATTGCGACCGAGATGACCCGCAAGTGGATCAAGCTGCAGGTCACCAGCCCCGACGATATCGAGGATCCGATCGCGAAGAACAAGAAGCCGGAGCCGCCTGTTGCGCCTGGCATGGAGTCGGAGGACGAAGCGGAAGAGACCCCGCCGGAGGAAGTGCGGCAGAAGGTCAACCTCACCACGCAAGGCGGCGACCCCGAGCATGAGAGCTCGCCCGATGACGTGCAGCATTCGGTTGCGCAAAAGGCCAAAACGGAAAAGGCGAAGAAGCTGCAGGAGCTCGAGGACGAGCTGACGCGGCTGAAGGTCAAGGACAAGTTCTACAACATGGCCGAATGGGATGGCTGGTTCGGCCGTGCCCATTTGTTCGTTGACCTGGGTGTGACCGACGATAGCGCCGAGCTGTCGACGTCGATCGGCACGGGGCGCAACAGCCGCGGCAAGGTGCGCCGTGGCAAGCTGCGCGGCTTTACGTGCGTCGAGCCGATGTGGTGCTACCCCGCGTTTTACAACGCGAACAATCCGCTCGACCCGGGCTTCTACAATCCGCAGCACTGGTATGTGAACGGGACCGAGGTTCACAAGACGCGCTTGCTGACGTTCGTCGGCCGCGAAGTGCCCGACATTCTGAAGCCCGCCTATGCGTTCGGCGGCCTTGCCATGTCGCAGATGGCGAAGCCGTACGTCGACAACTGGCTGCGCACCAGGCAGGCGGTATGCGACCTGATCGAGTCGTTCTCTGTCACCGGCGTTTACACGAACATGTCCGGCACGCTGCAGGACGGCGGCGACGAGGCGATCAAGCGAATTGAGCTGTTCAACATCACGCGCTCGAATGCCGGCGCGTTCATGCTGGACAAGGACACCGAAGAGTTTTTCAACGTCTCGACCCCGCTCGGCACGCTCGACCATCTGCAGGCGCAAGCGCAGGAGCAAATGTCGAGCGTCACCGGCATTCCGCTGGTGATCTTGCTGGGCATCACGCCGACGGGCCTCAATGCGTCGAGCGAGGGCGAAATCCGCGCGTTCTACGACTGGATCAACGCCTACCAGGAATCGTTTTTCCGCGACAAGCTGCAGACGGTGATCGAGCTGGTGCAGCTGAACCTTTGGGGCAAGATCGACGAAGAGATCGGCTTTATCTTCGAGCCGCTTTGGTCGATGACCGACAAGGAAATTGCCGAGATCGACAAGCTCGAAGCCGAGACGGATCAGATCCGGATCGACAGCGGCGTGCTCCATCCGGAGGAAGCGCGCATTGCGCTCGCCAACGAGCCAAACTCGCGCTACGCCGATATCAACGTTGCCGACGTGCCCGAGCCGCCGGCGGATCCGATGGGCGAGGAAGATCCGTTCGGCAATGGCGGCGGTGATGACGAAGGCGGGGGCGGCGACAATCCTGGCGGCGATAAACCCGAAGGCGCGCAGGACGAGCGGCCGTACGCGCTGTTTCCAGAGGGAGCATTCGATTCATGGAACGAAAGCGACCATCCGCGGAGCGACGACGGGAAGTTCGGCTCCGGTTCTGGCGGCAGTTCGACGAGCGGCAACGCTGGTGGATCGAGCAAGGGTACGAAGGGCACGGCCACGGCGAAGTCCGAAAAGGGCTCAGCTGGTGCCTCATCCTCATCCCCTGCCCTCAATGTTGCGCAGCTGAAGCAGCAAGGCGGCAAGCTGGGCAGTAACGCCGGCGGCACGTACACCGACGACGCGGGCAAGAAGTATTACATCAAGAAGCCGGCTTCGAAGGCGCATGTCGACAACGAGCTCGCCGCGGCGCGGCTTTACCAGCTCGCCGGCGTGCAGACGCTGAACTATCGCGATGTCGAGGGAGGTGGCCATGTCGCTACCGAGTGGGCGAGCCTGGACAAGAACAACATCAGCAAATTCACTGCTGCTGAAAAGAAGGCCGCAGCCGCAGATTTTGCGATCCATGCGTGGCTGTCCAATTGGGACGCTGCTGGTTTGGGAGGTGATAACCAAGGAATCCTCGCTGGCAAGCCAGCAACTCTCGACGTGGGAGGCTCGCTGCGCTTCCGCGCGCAGGGCAGCCCGAAGGGAGCGGCGTTCGGCAACAAGGTGACCGAGCTCGACACGCTGCGCGACAAGAAGATGAACCCCGACGCAGCCGGGCTGTTCGGTTCCATGTCAGACACGGAAATGAAGAGTTCCGTCGAGCGTGTTACCAGCATTCCGGACGAAGCGATCAGGAAGGCCGTAGGCAGCGATACGGAGCTCGCCGATACGCTCATCGCGCGCAAGCGGGATATGGCGAAGCGGTTCGGCATGGCGCACGACGAGGCTCCGGACGAGCTGGTGCTGAAGGCTGCGCTGGACGCGCAGCCCATGCTCGCGACCGCGGCCAACTCAGGTTCCCCGGTGGTGCTGCCTGGTGATGACGAGGACGAGGACGAAGAGGACGTGACCCGGATCCTGTTCGCCAGCGACGAGGACCCCGAGGAAGTCGCGCCCGACGTGTTCGCGATGGACGACGCCAGCTTCGACGAGAGCAAGCACAAGCGCGACAGCGACGGGAAGTTCTCGTCGACCGGGGGCGGTGGCGCCGGCGGCAAGCCTGACGATGGCAAGAGCAGCGAAGCCGCCAAGGTGTTCAAGACGAAGAAGGACCACATCGCGCACCTTCTTCAGCAGGGCACCACGCCGAAGGAGCTAATGCAGACAATGGGCTGGCCGTCGGTCTCGATGCCGGCGCAGGCGAAGTCGCTCGGCATGAAGCTCGAAAAGAAGGACGGCAAATACTACGGCACGAAGATGACTGATGCCGAGCTCGCCGCTGCCAAGGAATCCGACAAGTCGAAGGCGATCGCGAAGTCCGGCAAATCGTCACCGGAGACGCTGCCGGGATCGACCGCCGGCGTGAAGAAGGAAGCCGAGCTGCCGGCCGATATCCCCGCCGGACCAAAGCAAGGCAAGCCGCCGCAGAATTACAGCGAGTTTCTCGGTGCGATCGCCGAAGCCGCGCAGACGAATGACATCGTCGCTGTCGAGGGCCTGCTGAAGTACAATCCGGAGTGGGCAAAGCAGTTCATGACGAACGCCACACCGAAGGGCAAAGAGACGCTCGAAAAGCTGATGCCTGGCATTGTCGCGATGGCCAGCGGCGAGAAGCCGAAGCCGAAGGTGCCGCAGGCCACGCCCGAAGAGCTGAAGAAGGCGTCGAAGACGACGTCGCTGCCGATGACCGCGAGCAGCCCTGGCGGTGGCGCGATCATCAAAGACTTCAACGAAAAGTATGCCGGCAAGCCTGTCGAGGGCGAAGCGCTGAACCAGAAGGTTCAGGACTACAAGGACATGCAAACGGCCGTGAAGAAGGCCGACGCCGAGTACGCTGCAGCGACGCAAGCGGAGAAGGCTGCTGCGCAGAAGAAGCTGCAGGAGCAAGCCGAAGCGAAAGCCAAGGCCGAGAAAGAGGCGAAGCAAAAAGAGCTCGACGCCAAGTTCGCTGCGGATCCGGAGCTGAAGACGCACTACGAGGCGATGGAGGCTATGTTCGGCGGCGGTACCGCCAGCGCGGGCTACCTTGCGAGTGCAAAGGCAAAGCTTGTTGCGTCAGGCCTGCAGGAGAAGAACCCGCAGATCCGCGCCGAAGATGTGGTGCCGATCGTCGCTTACAGCGGTTCGCACTATGTCGAGGTCAACAACCAGCTTCGTTCCGGCAAGATGACGGCAAAGCAGTATGCGTTTTCGAAGTCGCTTAACGCTGGTCTCGACAAGCTGCCGGCGCATACGAAAACCACCTATCGCAAGGCCTCGCTCACGCCGGAGCAAGCGTCGCTGTACGAGCCCGGGTTCATTATCGAAGAGCGCGGTTTCATGTCGACCAGCAAGAGCCAGAAAACGTGGTCGGGCTCGCACCAGTTCATCGTGCACGGCAAGGGCGGGCGCGATATTTCGAAGCTGTCGTCGCATCCTGGCGAAGCCGAAGTGCTGTTCAAGTCCGGCTCCAGGTTCGAAGTCGTATCGAAGGACGGCACCACCATCACGCTGAAGGAAGTCTGACATGGGCAAGGCGCCGAAGAAGTTCGACCGCGCGCTTGAAGCGCTCGAAGATGGTCCGCCCGGCCTGTTGCCCGACGGTAAGCTGAACAGGGTTCAGGCTGACGATCCGCCGTTCGAGCCGGAGATTGTCGACGACGACGGCAATCCGGTATCAGCCGAAGAAGGCACCGAAGCCGATCGGGACGAAGAAGCGTGACGCGTGCGACCTTGCGCGTGTTTGAGCTGCCAGCTACAGCGGCTCACTGTCCAGGTCATTGAAGAGAGGAAGCAGATGGCGAGCAAGTTTCGAGAGCTGGCAAAGGCGGTCAGGGGCGACATCGTCAACCTGAACGAACAAGCCGACGAGCTGTTCAAGGAGCGCGAAGTGCTGCGCGTCGAGGGCGAGCGGCTGATGGCGGCCTATCGCGACCACCACAAAGAGACGCGCGAGAGCCTGCGCGAAATGCGCGAGGCGATCGCTGACCTAAAAAACGACGGGGAGGGCTCCGACGATTTGTCGGGGCAGGGCAAGGGCGATGGCGCTTAGCGAACCCGTTTCTCGAGCTATCGACGAGGCGTTCGAGGACTATATGAAAGGGCTGTTCAACACGATGGCCCGGCATGTCGCCGGCGGTCATCTCGACACCGGCCGGGCGCAGTTTCGCAAGGACCTGGCTGTCGCCATGCAGACGCGCTCGGAAATGCGCGCGATCGCCGAGGACCTATGATGGATCCGGTTCACTGCGAGCATTGCGCCAACAAGGACAAATCGAAGTGGCAGTCGCAGTGCCTCTACAAAGGCAGCTATCCCAGCCATCGCGCATTCGTGCTGTCGACGTTCGATCCGCCGTGCTCGGAGGACGCCTACAATGAGACGCGGCGGGAGAGCAAAAAGCAGAACCGACGCCAGTTCGTGCAGATCGCGCTGATGCACGCTGCAATCTTCGCCGGCCTGGTGTGGTGGTTCTGGTAATGGCCGGACGTTTCAAGGCGACCGAAGTTCGGCGCGCGCGCGGCAAGGATATCGAGCTCCGGCCGCTGCAGCCGAATGCCGGCACGACGGCGATGTACACGAAGAAGCTCGAAAAGCTGATCGACGAAATGAACGCGTCAGTCACGTATTGGATCGAGACGCGGTACCGCAACAACGAGCCGGTGCTGCTCGCGATGGACGATCTGCCGGTCAACGAGCTGAAGCGCACGATCAAGGAGCTGGCGAAGCGCTGGCTGAAGAACTTCGAGGAAGCGGCGCCGAAGCTGGCGGACTGGTTCGCGCTCGACGTGATGGAGCGAACCGACGCGTCGCTGCGCGCGATCTTGCGGCAGGGAGGCTTTTCGGTCCGGTTCAAGATGACCCGGGCCATGCGGGAGAATTTCAACGCGACGCGCGCGCAGAACGTCGCGCTGATAAAGTCGATCCCCGAGCAGTACCTGAAGAACGTCGAGGGCGCCGTGATGCGCTCGGTCCAGGCTGGCCGCGACATGGGCCCGCTGGCGAAAGAGCTGCAGAAGAACTACGGCGTCACGAAAAAGCGCGCGGCGCTGATCGCGCGGACACAGAACAACCTCGCCAGCGGCTCGATGAACAAGGTGCGGCAGATCGAGCTCGGCGTGACGAAAGCGAAGTGGCGGCATTCTGGAGGCGGCAAGGAGCCGCGGCCGACGCATGTCGCGAACAACGGCAAGCTGTACGACGTGAAGAAGGGCTGGTTCGACCCGCACGAAAAGAAGTGGATCTTCCCGGGCCAGCTAATCAACTGCCGGTGCGTTTCCATTTCGGTGATACCCGGCTTTAGTTGAGCAGGTATCCGTAAACATCCGGATGTCGATGGTGAGCAGCGGCCTATAATTCTGGTTGCATGACCGATTCTGTGAAAGCGCAGATCTCCCTGACAATCGCCGTCGTCGCAATCGCGGCGCTCGTTGCACTTTTCGTGTCCTGGGTGGTATGACGGGATCCTCTAACGGGAGGAAACCGAATGAACCGAGAGCTCAAGTGGGCGATCATCTGTATAGGGATAGCGATCGCCTGCGCCGGCGTGGTGCTATTCGCGCTGCCGGCTAGGTCGGCTGATCTGCCGGTGCAATGGACGCCGGAACAACGCGCCGCGGTGCGCGCCCTCGAAGCCAAGAAGCGGATGACGAGAAAACAGTTCGAGCGCTCGCTGCAGTCGCCGATCGGCCGCGGGAGGCTCGAATGAGTAACCCGATAGGAGTTACCCCGCGCGGCGACATAGTGTTCGCCAGCGATATCAGAATCGACATCTGCCAATGCGTATCGTCGGAGCCGGTCGCGATCGAGCTCTGCCTGCGCGGATGGAACGAATTGACCGCTAAGGGGCTTGGCGACGGGCGCCTGATGTTTCATTCCAACATGTCGGCGATCGTCGGCTATGCAGCGAACGGCCGGGACCAGGAAGCGGCCGGCGTGATCCTGTTCGGGCTCGAACCGGAGTTCAAGCGTTGCTGGGTGACGCTGTCGTTCGTCAAGGAAGAGTACCGCGCGCGCGGCCTTTACACGGCCATGTACGAGGTTTTGCGCGGCGAGGCGCGACGGATGGGGCTGCGCACGATCGAGAGCGCTACGCACGTCCGCAACGTCGCTATGCGCGCCGTGGCGAAGCGGCAAGGTCGAACGGAAGAGTTTGTGATCCTGATCGACAGGGTCGAGGGATAAGTTGCGCGGCCGGGGACGCTCGGCTTGACGGCGCTGCGGCGGTGGTACCTCAATCCTTCGGGATAGGTATCGAGCGAACCTGCAGCGCCCGTGACGCGCACGGTTGAATACCAGACAAGTCCTGCAGTCTCGCCTCACGGCCGAGCTGCAGGCCACGCCGGGGGGACCTTGTGGCTTCCTCCCTGAGAACCTCCCGGCGTGTTTTAATTTGAAGGGAAACGTGCAATGGAAGTTCGTCTCACAACCCTTCTGACGTTCGCTGAGTACAAAGCGACGGATGATAAGGCCGTTGCCGACGGCATGTGGCGAAACGACCGCCGCGTATTCCTGCCCGGCATGGGCTGGTTTAACGATTGGTACCTCGATCGAGACCACGGCAACGATTTTCTGTCGCCGCACTACCATCGGGATTGGGCCGGAAAGCGGCCACCGATTGAGCTGGTATGTCCGGACGGAAATATCTGGTGCATTGATCGGCGATCGGCCAATGGTGACGGTTGGACAGTGACGGGTGAGTGGCCGAACATCACATGTTCGCCGTCAATCGACTGCAAGCCGATGGAGACGCAAACACCGGGCGGCTATTATCACGGCTTTCTGCGGGGCGGTGTGTTCACGCCGGACCTTGCTGGGCAATCGTGGCCTATCCCGAACATCGGCCCTGATTACGGTCGCAAGTAGGATCTCACCATGACGATTAAGCCTGCCAAACCCGTCGACCAGACGGGAGCGAAGAAGCATGCCGCGGGCACGATCTTCGTCGGGCCCGAGGGCCACATCCTGCTGCTGCTGCGATCGAGCAAGGAAGGCAATTACGCCGGCCATTGGGGTTTGCCTGGCGGCGGCGTGGATGCCGGCGAGACGCCCGAGAGCGGGGCAACGAGAGAGGCGCGCGAAGAGATGGGGGACCAGGCGCCGACCGGGCGCAAGCGTCTCCTGGATCAGCGTAGGACGCCGAACAACTGGATCTTCCATACGTTCGCGCAGGCCTGCGATAGCTGCTTCGTTCCCGTGCTGAATGACGAGCATTCCGGCTACGCGTGGGCAAAGCTGGACATGCTGCCGGCACCAATCCATCCCTCGATCGAGGCGACGCTGAAGGAATGCCGGGTCAAGGACGGCGAAGAACTGCACGAATGGGCCGGCGAGCACGTCCTGGTCGAAGACGAGATGGCGATGGACGAGGTCTTCGCATTCCTGGCGGCCGAAGTGCTCGAGCAGCTCGGCCCGCGCCTGGCGTTCGATCGCGCGCCCGATGGCGTCGAGCTCGATCGACCTGGCCTGGTAGTGACGCTGGCGTTCGATCGAGAACCGGACCAACAGAACCAGGTGGTCGATGGTTTCGAGCGGCTGCATGTGAAGCGCGTTCCGATCACGAAGGCATGCGTCAATCCGTATTACGGCCGCGAAATCCCGAAGGGCCGTGATCTCGGACTCGAGCCCGACAAGGTTTACCGGCTGCTGCGCGACCCGAAGGAAATCGAGAAGGCCGCGGCGACTTCGCACAACGTTCCGCTGCTGTCGAAGCACGTTCCGCACAGCGCAGATGATCACAACGGCGATATCACGGTCGGCACCGTCGGCTCCGAAGCGGAGTACGAGCATCCGTACCTCTACAACAGCCTGGCAGTGTGGTCGCGCGCGGGGCGCGATTATGCGGAAGGCGACCAAAAGGAATTGTCGAGCGCGTACGCGTACGATGCCGACATGACGCCGGGGACCTTTGAGGGCGAGCCCTACGATGGCGTGATGCGTAACCTCAAATGGAACCATGTCTGCCTGGTCAAGAAGGGACGAGCAGGATCTGACATCGCTCTCGACGAAGCACTGCAACCTCAAATAACGGAGATTTCTATGTCGACCAAAGTTAAGAGCCTGAAGGCTGGTGTCGCTCTCGGCGCCGTCACTGCAGCGCTGCACGGCGTGAAGCTGGCGCAGGACGCCGCGATCGATCTCGGACCGGCCTTCTCGCATCTGAAGCCCGGCAAGTTCAAGGAAGGCAAGAAGAAGCTTGTCGCCGGCGTGAAGACTGCGCTCACCGGCAAACTTGCGCAGGACTCGGATTTGGCCGCGATCATCGAAAACGTGTCGAACCTGATCGAGGCTGTCGACGGCAACGGTGGCAGCACCGACATTGTCGAGGACGACGCCGAGATGCGTGACCCCGACGAGCTCGACCAAGAGAAGGATCCGGACGGCGACGACGTCGTGCTCGATGGCGGCAACGAGGCGATCGCCGCGTACCTGAAGTCGAAGGGCGTGCCCGACGACGTCATTGCCGGCATGCCCGGCGGCAGCGAGAAGGTCGCCGGCGACAAGGACGTCATCGATCCCGACGACAAAAAGAAGGACGACAAGGAGAAGCCGTTCGACAAGGGCGCGATGGACGCCGCGATCGCCGCGGCCGAGACTCGCACCATTGCGCGCATGAACGCGGTGCAGGCCGCGCGTGACCACGTCTTCCCGATTGCCGGCAAGCTCGACATGGCGTTCGACAGCGCGGAAGGCGTCTACCATGCGGCGTTCAAGCTGCAGGGCAAGGACATGTCGAAGGTCAAGGAAGTGTCCGCGCTGAAGCAGGTTTGGGATGCGCTGCCCTCGCCTGGCGCGCGGCCGGTGCGCGAGACCATCATCGCGCAGGACGCGGAATCGGTCGACGCGTTCGCAAAGCAGTTCCCGAATATGGCGAAGGTCAAGCGCGCCTAGCGCAAGGCTTCCGCCGAACCCTCTCCCGCGTGCGGGGGAGGGGAACGTAAACCCCTCCCTCAAAACTACCTACCAGGAGAAATAGATAATGCCCGGTTTTCAAACTCAGGTTGGATCGATCCAGGCGCCCGCAGTAGAGGGCGATTGGGCTTCCGCAAATCCGCGCGCCAGCGTGCTCGCGGGTGAAGGTGCGCTGATCTCAGGTCGCGGCGTCATCGATGGCGTGCTGGTCGAAGGTGCCGTCGTCGGCCGCTTCGGCTGGACGTCGTACGAGTCGATCGACAACGACGAAGCGCCCGGCACCGTCAACACGTTCGGTTACGGCCTGCCGGCAGGCCTCGTTCACCGCAACCAGCAGGCGCTCATCACGCAATGGCTCGGCTCGGCGACGATGGTCTACAATCGCGGCATGCAGATCGCGTTGTTCAACGACGTCGATATGTGGGTCGTGAATCGTGGCGCGACCTTCGCGCAAGTCAACATGAAGGCGTTCGCGCGGTTCTCGGACGGCGCGGTCATCTTCGCCGCGGCCAGCTCGACGCCTGGCGGCGGCTCGGGCTCGGCCTCGTCGATCGCGGCGGCTACGTTCACCGGCACCGGCTCGATCGTGAACAACATTCTGACCCTGACCGCTGCGGCGGGCGCCAACGGCATTCGTGCCGGCGGCACGATCTCCGGTACCAACGTCGCGACCGGAACGAAGATCCTGTCTCAGGTGCTTCCGCTCCTGCCGGGCGAAGCGCTGAACGGCATCGGCCGCTACTACGTCAACATTCCGAACCAGAGCGTCGCGTCGACCGCCATCAGCGGCACGTACGGCATTCTGACCGTCGGCGGTACCGTGGTCGCGGGCTTTGGCGCGGGTCAGTCCATCTCCGGTTCGGGTGTCACCGCCGGAACGCAGGTCTATGAGCAGCTCACGGGCACCGCGGGCGCTGCCGGTACCTATGTGGTGGATCCGACGCAGACCGCCGGCTCGACCGCGATCACTTCGGCGAACGCGATCGAGACGAAGTGGTATGCAAAGTCGGCCGGCGCGGTGGGCGAGCTCATCAAGATCTCGAACATCTCGTAAGTCGCTTCCGTCCTAAACCCGGTGGCGTCGCGAGGCGCCACCGATCTTCTTCACCACAACAAGGCGCCTCTCCGGAGCGCCTTTTTTGCTTTTGAAAGGCACTCCAGATGAACCTCATTGAGGCACGTAACGGTTTCCAGGCCAACAAGCGTCGGTTTGAAACCCTTGGCGCCGTCTTCCCTGACGTCACGCAATTCATTCCCGCGGGCTGGGGCGAAGACGTCACGGTGGCGATGGACGCGCAGCCGACCCTGTTCACCACGCCGAACAGCGGCATCCCGGCGTTCCTGTCGACCATGATCGACCCGCAGATCTACGAGATCCTGTTCTCGCCGCTCGAAGCGAAGAACATTTGGGACGAGCAGCAGAAGGGCGACTGGACGCTGTCGAGCGTCATGTTCCCCGTTGTCGAGCACACCGGCGAAACGTCGGCGTACGACGACTATTCGAACAACGGATCGACCGGCGCGAACACGAACTTCCCCTCGCGCCAGCCGTTCCTGTTCCAGACGATCCTGCAGTACGGCGATCGCGAGCTCGATGTCGCCGGCCTGGCGAAGATCAACTGGCTGAACGAACTGAACTCGGCGGCGGCGTGGGCCATCAACCGCTTTCAAAACCAGTCGTACTTCTTCGGGATCCAGAACCTGCAGAACTACGGCTTCCTGAACGATCCGACCCTGACGGCCGCGCTCACGCCGGCGCCGAAGGCCTTCGGAAATAACCAGTGGGTGACGAACAACGTCATCACCGCGACGCCGAACGAAATCTTCCTGGACATTCAGTCGCTGGTTATCCAGCTGATCCAGCAGTCGGGCGGCAACATCAACCTGAAGAGCAACTTCGTCCTGGCACTGTCGCCGACGTCCGAGTTCGCCGTCACCGCGACGAACAGCTTCGACGTCAACGTGATGGACCTGATCTCCAAGAACATTCCGAACTTGAAGATCGTGTCCGCTGTTCAGTACGGCGTGCAGTCCGCAAGCAACCCGCAGGGCGTTGTCGGCGGCAACTTCGCGCAGCTGATCTGCACCGACGTCCGCGGCCAGAAAACCGGCTTCGTGGCGTACAACGTGAAAATGCGCGCCGGCCGCGTCGTGCAGGATCTGTCGAGCTACAAGCAGAAGATGGTTGGCGGTACGCTCGGCGCGGTTATCCGTGCGCCGTTCGCCATCGCCAGCATGATCGGAATCTGATACGAGTCGATCGCCGGGCAATCCCGCTCGGCGGTTGCACTGTCTGTCTACCGGCGGGAGGGAGTTGGGCAACCAGCTCCCTCTTCCGTTGATTACCTCCCAACCCCAAAAGGAAACCGAGAATGGCTCTCACAAGAGCGCAGAAAGCCGCGAAAGCGGCCGCCGCGGCAGCGCAGGCTGCAAATACCGAAACAACTGCTGAAGCTGCACCGCCGGTGAATGCGACCGGGCCGAAGATCAAGCCGCGCGACGACGCGAGCGCGATGGGCTCGAAGATCCGTGCACCGGTTATCCACGAACATGCGCAGGCTGGCGAGAACACGCGCACCGTCGTCGTCGTTTGCAAAATGCCTCGCGGCCTTTACCTGCAGCTCACCGAACTTGTGAAGCAGGACGTCCGCGTGATGGGCGGCGGCATCGAGAAGCGCGACGTTGCCATGCGTGTCGGCGAGCCGGTTCGGCTGCGGCCGTCCGTGCTGCCGTTCGGCACTGTCCCGAATTATCCGATCGTCGACGGCTTCTCGCTGACGCATATCGACGCGAACTTCTGGAAACAGTGGTACGAGCAGAACAAGAATTTCTCGATGCTGCAGGAAGGCCTGCTGTGCGCGTTCGATGACCAGGCCAGCGCGACGGCTTACTGCAAAGAGTACGGCAAGCTGAAGCACGGGCTCGAGCCGCTGGCGCAAAGCGGAGATCCGCGAACCGAGCAGCCGAACAATCCGAACCTGTCGAACCTCGATATCGACACCGACGCGATCAAGGCGAGGAACTGAAGATGGCTGAAGGACTGGTAGTCACGTCGCTTTTCCCGGGCTGCCAGTCCTACGGCTTTGTCACGACGTTCGACCCCGTGACTTTCACGGCGATTTATCCGCAGTGGGCGGTGCTGACGAGTGAGCAGCTGCAGGCGTCGTTCGACATCGCCACGCTGTATTTCCGGAATGACGGCACCAGCCCTGCGCGCTCGCAAGCGACGCAAAACAGTCTTCTCAATCTTCTAACCGCACATGTTGTTCAGCTCACGTACGGCGCCGACCCCGCAAGCGGGGCACCTGGCATCGTCGGGCGAATAAACAGCGCAAGCGAAGGATCGGTTTCGGTCGGCGCGGATTATCCCGCGACACCGAACAACGCCTGGTTCTTGCAGACGCCGTACGGTGCTTTGTTCTGGCAGGCGACCGCGGCCTACAGGATGACGCGATACCTTCCAGGCCGAACGCGGTTCGGCACCGGCATTGCCGGCAACTACTTTCCAGGAGGACGACGATGGTAGAGCAGAAGAAGGAGCGCCGACCGACGGTCAACGTCATCTGCGGCGTGCGTCAGGGCGTGCTGATGCGTGTCGTTGCGCCGGCGGACGAGACCGACCCCGAATGGCCTGGTCGCGTCGAACTGAAGGAAGGCTCCAACCCCGGAATCGACCGGGCGTTCTTTGAGGCCTGGTTGGCAGCGAATCCCTCGCTGTCGATCGTCACGAACGGAATGATCAATGCCGTTCCGGAAAAGCCGCCGGCAGAGCAGCCCGAAGCCGCCGAGCAGGAGGGAGATAACCCGACAGTCCCTCCGGAGGCGGTGATGGACGAACCTGGCGACCAGGTGCCGGGGATCCTGCCGCACAGCCCCGCCAACCCGTAAAGGCGCAATTCGCGCAAAAAGAGGAGACGACGACTATGGATCACGACGCGATGCACAGAGACGTTACCGGCCTGAAGAACTTCAGGTCGCGCGCGGAAAAGGCGATCGCCTTTATCGAAGGCCTGCAGGCTGGCGGCTTCAAAGCGCCCGAAGGTGGCGGCGAGGAATCGGTAGCAGCCGAGTTCGAAAAGTTTCGCTCCGACACCGACGACCGCCTGAAGCGGATCGAGCAGAACTTCGCCGACTGGTCCGGCCGGCTCGACCAGCTCTCCAATAGCGGCCAGACGGCCGTAGGCGAGCCAATGGACGACGGCGTGCGCACCAGGATGGAAGACATGCTGACCTGGTTCGACGCGAACCGGGAAGGCCTGGAGATCCTCCTGTCGCTCGACGGGGATCCGGACGCGGCCACGGACCAGGTAACCGGCTCGACCGGAAGCGCCGGAACTGGCCTGGACGGCTCTCAGAGCTCCACCGATGCGCCGAACCCGCAAACCGGCACCGATACCGGTCCCGGGAGCGTCGACGGCCTGCCGGGCATTTCTCAGGACCCGTCGGCCGACGCCTCGATCGCCACCGACCAGCCGGCCGCCAAAGTCGACTGATGGCCACGGTAAAGGGCGGCGCCAAACTGAGAGCGCTGGGGAGGATTGCCGCCCGACTTGGGGAACCCGCGACACTGCGCGTCGGGTTCCTCGAAGGCGCCACGGCGCCGAATGGCGACAGCATCCCGCTGCGCGCCGCGCTGAACGAATACGGCCACGGCAACGTCCCGCCCCGCCCCTACTTCCGGAACATGATCGCGGCCAAATCGGGCGAATGGCCCGACGGCATCGCGTACCAGCTCCAGGCAACGAATTACGACGTGCAGCTCACGCTTGAGCGCACCGGCGAGGCCATCAAAGTCCAGCTGCAGGAATCCATTCTCGACCTTTGGTCGCCTCCCCTGGCGAAGTCGACGATCGCGAAGAAGGGCTTCGAGAAGCCGCTGATCGAACACGGCGACATGATTAACGCCGCGGCCTGGGAAGTCCGACGAACGAACCAGACGAGCTTGTCGGCGCCGAACAGCGGCTCCGGCGGATTCGCGTCGATCGCGAAAGCGGCGGCAAAACCTCAACCCTGACCGGAGACTAACCATGTCCAGAATGAAAACTGCCATTGCCCTCGCGATGGCGGCGGCGATCTCGCTTGCTTCCTTCCTGCCGGCGAAGGCTGGCAACACCGTATTCCTGACCGACAAGAACGGTCAGATCACTTTCCCGCTCTCACCGCCGAACCGTGCGACCGGTGGACCTGGCGCGATCGACAACATGACCATCGGCGCGACGACGCCGCGGCCGGGTACGTTCTCGCAGGTCATTCCGTCGAGCGGCCTTCCCTCGATCGTCTCCGGTGACTGCGGCGCCAGCACGAACGGCGCTGTCGTCGCCGGCAGCACGAACCAGGCTGGCTCGATCACCATTGGCGCCACCGCGACGACGACCTGCAAAATCACGTTCGGTTCTGGCATGACGCAAGCGTTCAAGGCGTGCGTTTTCTTTCCGATGAACGCGACCGCGGCCGCGACCGGAACGACCGTCGCTCGAGTCGGCGCACCAACGCTGACGGATGTCACGCTGACGGGATCTGCGCTGGCGAGCTCGAACTACGCGTATCTCTGCCAGTAGCGCCGGTCATCCTTCCCGGGATATAAGCGACGCCTCGTATCCTGGGAGGAAACCGAATGGCTCACCATCGCGTCAAGAAGAACAACAACGGCATCGCCGGCGGCGCCGGCAACACTGGCTTCGCGCCGATCGACGAAGAGTTGGCGGCGCTGCAGGATCTCGGTCCGAAGTGCCGGCACCTTCTCACGCACGGACCGATGCCGGTTCTTGCAACGCCGATCGTCCTGCAGATCATTCAGCAGAACGACAAGATCGAGGCGGAAAACGAGCGACGCGCGCAGGCGAACATGCCGCTTCGCCCGTACCTGGATCCGAAGGACCCGCGGCTCGACGACTTTCTCGCGCAGCAGCTGCTGAAGTTTCACCTCGACACGATGATGAAGGACGGCGCCAGCACGCTCGATCGAGCAGTGGACGGCCTGAAGCCGCTGGTCGGCAAGCGATCGCCGAAGTCGGCGCGCGAGCAAGCGAAGTCCGATCGGCTTGCTAGAAGGTATATGCGACGATGAATTTGCGCGGGCTGGTTAACTCGATCACTCGAGTCGTCAATGCGAACGTGACGGCGACCATCCTGCGCAATATCGGCGCCGATCGGAAACCTGGCGGCGTGCGGATCCCGACCTACGGCAAGTTTCCCATCCAGGTGCAGGTTCAGTCGCTGTCATATTCTGACCTGCAGCAGCTCGACGGATTGAACATTCAAGGCACGCGGCGCGCCGTTTATCTCGATGGCGCGGCCTTCAGCGTGGTTCGCATAGCGCAAAAGGGCGGCGACCTTTTGATATTCGAGCGCGGACTGCTGCCGGAAGGTACGACCTGGCTCATCGTGCACGTCCTCGAACAGTGGCAGGACGGCAAAGCCGGCGCGGCGTGGGCAAAGGTAGCTATCACGCTGCAAGACGAAATGCTGGACTCCCGTATTTTGGAGTCGACGCCCTCTCTCGATTTCTCGCAACCCGACAACTCCCAAAACCTCCCGGGGATCTGACACCATGAAAAAGCTTCTCGTTATCGCTGCCCTCCTGGGGCTGGCGGCGCCGGCGCATGCGGACTATTACGTCAAGGACGGCAACGGCGCGCTGAAGCTGTTCAAGGCGGGTACGCTCGCCGGCAGTGTCGTCCTGCCGTACAATTCGCTGACCGACGCAAGCGGCCTCCCGTTCGGCACAAACTCGAATCCGATCGCGCTGAAGTTCGGTACCGGCGTCACGTTGCCTGACTTCAGTTCGCCGCAGCACTTCATCTGCGACAGCGGCTGCAGCGGCGGTGGCGGTGGCGGTGGTTTGTCCGTGCCCTTCGCCGGACCGATCGGCGCCAACGGAACGCCGGTAGGCTTCAAGGACGCCGGCGGCAATCTGCAGCCTCTCCTGGGTGACGTCACGAACGGCCAGTGGGTGTCCGTGAGGGCTTCGGTCCCGCTGGCTGTAACCGGAACGTTCTGGCAGGCAACGCAGCCGGTGAGCGCCGCAGCCCTTCCGCTGCCTGCCCTGGCGGCAACGTCGACCCTGCAGACCAGCGGCGCGCAAAAGACGCAAATCGTCGACGGTGGCGGCGCTGTCATAGGGGCGACCGGCAACGCGCTGAACGTCCAGATCATCGGCGGCGCGGCCACGGGCTCGACCTTCGGTGCGGCCTTCCCGGCAACCGGTACCGCAATGGGCATGACCCAAGGCGGCAACATGGTCGCTTTGAGCGGCACCAGCGGCAACCTGAACGTCCAGTGCGCGAACTGCTCGGGATCCGGCGTCAGCACGGCTGATGGCGCGACCTTTACCGCGGGAGCCTCGCTGTTCGCCGGCGCCGGCGGCATTTACCAGACGACGGCCACGACCAGCCCGATGACGAACGGCCAGCAGGGCCTGTTCCAGATGACGATTAACCGGGCGCAGCATATCAACTTGCGCAACGCGACCGGTACCGAGCTCGGCGTCGCCGCTGCACCGCTGCAGGTCTCGCTGGCGAACACGGCCGCGAACGGAACGGCGCTCCTGGTCACGGGTACCGGCGGCACGTTCCCGGTCACCGGGCCGCTGACTGATACGCAGCTGCGCGCGACGGCTGTTCCGGTCTCGATGACGTCGACGACGATCACGGGCACCGTTGCCGCGACGCAGTCCGGCACCTGGAACATCGGCTCGATCACGACGCTGCCGGCAACTCCAACCGGGACGAACGTTATTGGCCGGGTCGGTATCGACCAGACGACACCAGGTACGACGAACCTTGTCTCGATCGGGACGAACGGAACCGTCAACCCGACGACCGCGGCAAATTGGGGCGTCAACACCCTTGGATCCACAACGGCCGGCCAAAGCGGCCAGCTGGGGCTGGGTGCGGTTACGACGGGAGCCCCTGCCTACACGACCGCGCAGACGAACGCCCTCTCCCTGACCACGACAGGCGATCTGCGCACGGTGTTCAGCAACACCACGATCGCGGTTACGCAGGCCTCGGCCGCGGCGTTGAACGCGACCGTCGTCGGAACCGGTACCTTCGCCGTCCAGGCCGCGGCAACGCTCGGCGCCGAAACGACCAAGGTCATCGGCACGGTCCGCAACCTGGGCAACGCCGGCGCCATCACCGACTTCGCCGGCCAGAACGCCGCGAGCCCGGCGAACGCCTGGCTGATCGGCGGCCAGTTCAACACGTCGCCGACCACGCTTTCCTCGGGCAACTCGAGTCCTCTTCAGCTCGATAACGGCGGTAACCTGAAGGTCAATATCGTTGCCGGCGCGAGCTCGGGCGCGGTGGCGCAGGGGTCGACCACGTCCGGACAGACCGGCGGCCTAACGCAGGCGGCAGTCACGACCGCGGCGCCGTCGTACACCACGGCGCAGACGAGCCCGCTGTCGCTCACAACTTCGGGAAACCTGCGCGTCACGGATAGCGCAGCGACCGCGTTCCTCTCGACCATCGCGACCGCGTCCACCGGCGCCAACCCGCTGAACGTGAACACCGTCGTCACCGCGCAGACAGGTCTCACGCCTGGCGTTGCGCAGACCGGCACCATCATCGCTGGCAACGTCGATCTGACGTCGATCGCCGGCACCGCGCTTGCGGTCAACTCCGGCAACGTGTCCGCCGGCGTGCAGCGAAATGTCCTGGCGACAGACTCGCCGGCGATTCCGCTTTGGGGTCACGGTGCGACCGGCGCCGCGGTACCGGCGAACGCCGTCTACATGGGTATCATCGCGGGCGGCAACCTCACCGGCTGGAATGGCGCCGTTTCGCAGTCGGGCACCTGGACGGCCGTACCATCCGCGGGCTCATTGAACGGCGCGACGCCGACTGCGATCGTCGCTGCGAACTCGAACAACTCGACGAGCCTCAAGGGAAGCGCCGGCACGGTCTATTCCGTGCAGACCGGAAACATCCACGCATCCCTGCCGTACTATTTGAAGCTCTACGACAAGGCGACGGCGCCGACATGCGGCACCGATACGCCGGTGACGATCCTGATCATCCCGCCGATAAACAGCGGCAACAACGTCGCGGTGCACGTCGGCAAGAAGTTCACGCTCGGCATTGGATATTGCATCGTCGCCGGCATTGCCAACAACGACAACACGGCAGTACCCGCTGCGACTATCGTCGCTAACTTCGATTACAATTGAGGGCTAGCGCGATGAAGAAGAGCAAACTTTTCGCCCTCGCCCTTCTCGCGGGCACCGTCCTCGCTTCTCCTACAGCCCAAGCCGCGAGCTGTTTTTGGTTTGGCGGCACCGGAAATATCAACGACACGTCGAAGTGGTTCGCGGCCACGAACGGCGGCGGCGGCGCGTGTGCAGCAGCCGGCGGATGGCCTAACTCAGCATCCGACAACGCCACATTCGACGGAAATTCCGGCGGCGGCACGATCACCCGCAACGTCAACTGGTCGATCAGCACCCTAAACGTTTCGGCGTTCACCGGGACATTTGGAAATTCCGGAGATACCGCATCGGTCGATGTTTTAACATGGACCAATAGTGGTAGCGGTGTTCGAACAGTCAATTTGGGCGCCAGTACTTGGACGGTTGGCGCCGCCGGGGGTGCGGGCACAGGCTGGAACCAGAACGGGGCTACTAACCTAACCTTCGATCCAAACACATCAACGGTTCGAACCGTCGGTGTTAACGCAAATGCGGCAGTCGGCCTAAATCTTGGATCATTCTCCTATAACGTTGTGACGATTAAAGCCTCGGCGGTCGGTGGCGGAATCCAAGCCAACATGGCTAACCCGACGATCGCCACGCTCAATATTGCAGCTCCGAACTACATCTTCATCAACAACGGCAACAATATCACCGTCACCGGCTCGCTCAATTTTTCTGGCGGTGGAGCGAACGCGTGGACCGGATTTGCCACGACGGCGCCGAACAACAGCGCAACGTTCACCTTGAGCGGCGGCCCTGCAACCTGCGACTATTGTTCATTCCGCGACATAACCGCGGTGACCAACGCCATCACGGCGACGAACTCGATCAACTACGGTCGGGCGACCAACATCAGCATCACGCCACCATCTTTCAGCGGTGGGAGCGGCGGCAACAGCATCATCGGTGTGCAGTAAAATGCGGAAGTGGCTTTTCGGAATAGTCGGCGCGATTTGCTTCGCGTCGACGGCATCTGGTCACCTGATGCCGGCAGTGCCGTTCGCCGACGTTGGCAGCCTGCAGGACGTGATCGAAGCGCGCTTCCCGCGCGGAGCTCCGGTAGCAACGAGCCGAGTGCAGAAGAATCTCGTCTCCGATTACGGCGCGGTATGCGACGGGCAATATGCCAGCCCCCTCATAACCACGAACGGGACCGGCAACAGAAACGTCTTTTCCAACATCGGCATCTTCACTCCTGGGACCGCACCAGCGGGTGACGTCGGCAGGACGATCGCGATCGGCGGCGTTGGCAACGGTGGTGGCACATACACCGGCACGATCGTAACCGTGACCGACGCGCAAAACATCGTTGTCGGTAGCGACATCCTAACACCAAAGACGGCGCAAGCCGCTGATCTGGTGTGGGCGACGGATGCCACGGCAGCCTACACAGCGTTCAAGGCGGCCTATCAAGGTACGACGCCAGTCCAACTTAACCTGCCGGGTTTTTGCGGGATAACTAGCGCTCAACAGTTCCCATTCAAAGGAATCGCGGACCTTGTCGTAGCCGGAAATGGTTCTGCGACTTCGGGTATTTCGGGCCTTGCCGGCGGGATGAATATCGGCGGCTCTGGTCAGTTCAACGACTCTTTCCATAGCGTGCGAACGAACACCATCAATCCCGGCGACAGTTGCGTCACGCTAAAGACGACGCCTGCCGTTACGGTGACGAACGTTCAGCCGAGCTTCGCTTCTACCGCGCGATTCACCGCGTCGTCGTCAGGTACCACAATGACGGTTACCGCGGTGGCAGCGGGAACGATCGTCCCCGGGGCAATCATCGGCAACGCTACCAGCAACGCGGGCGGTTTTAATCAGGTCCAGGCTTACGGGACTGGCGGAACGACTGGAGTTGGCGGCACCGGCACCTATGCCATGTCGGCGTCGGTAAACTTCACTTCGCAGGCGACCTATACCGCGCCAGCCTCCTATACCGGGAGCATCGCGGCTAACACTGGCGTCCTGACTGTTACTTCGGTCGAGGATGGAGTGCTGGCCGTCGGTCAGGTGGTTTATGGCAACGGCTCCTGGAACGGCACCGGAGGCAGCACCAGCGCACCGACGAACATCATATCGCAGATCGGCGGCACCCCTGGCGGAGTTGGCACTTATCAACTCAGCAACCGCACCACGTCGGGCGGCAGCGGAAAATATCAATCCCAGGGCAACATCCGGGTCTCGCTTAATTCGACGACAGGTCTCACCAGCGGCGACACGCTGTTCCTAAACAACATCGTCGGGCAAGGCCAACTTACTCAGCGTTCGAATGGCCTGTTTTGGATCAAAGTCGTCAACGGGACCGACGTCGATCTATTCCAGATGACGTTCGACGGGGCCTATACCAGCGGCGGCACGGGCGGCGGCGACCGAACGGCTCTCTTTCCGGTTGGCTCGAAGATCATGGTCGGAGGTTGGGCCAACCAGGCATATTACGGAGCGCCCTACGGCTACCCCAGCAATCCACACTGGTTCGAATATCGAACTGTTGTCAGCGCGAATCCGACCACGCATGAAGTCTGTGTCGATGCGCCGTTCGCAAATCTCTACAAGGACACATGGCCGCAATACACCCCGGGTCGGTATACTTTCGAAGTGGATCAAGGCGGGCCCGCTACCATCTACGCTCTTGATCCGACGTGGGAGACCACAATCGAATTTAAGGATCTGTCGCTGGTCACGCCGAACGGACAGACGACATCAAACGGGCGCTCGATCACTTGGCGCAACGCCAAGATGGTCGGCGTGCACTGCGCGATCCCCACGCAGAATGTGACGCACAACTGGATCAATGTTGACGCTTCGACGTGCAACATCGAGACCGACAAGATCGTAGGAACTTGGAATATCACGGGCGGGTCGATCAAAAAGATCAACGTCCAGAGTTCGTCGATGGACACGATCAACGTCGACGGAACGGCCATCGATCAGTGGTTTGGAAGTTCAAAAAAACTCAATATCACTAACAGTACAGCCACCAACACCATCCAGGTCGGCACCCTTGCCTATGGCATGTCGGACGAAAGCATTTGCACAAACTGCACAACGCCCGACTTCACGCGCAACACGCTAATTGATCGAGTGGATGAAGCATCGCATCCGTGGAGCATGTCGGGCGGCGTTATCACGATCCCGAACGCCTTTAGCGCAAGCGGCTGTTGTCAGTACGCAGAAATTCAGACGCGAGGGCTAGTCCCGGGCCATTATGTAGCGTGGCAGGGTGCCGGTGGTGGCGGGACAGTCGCGCAGGCTGGCCGGTTCTTTAAGGTGGTCGATGTCACCCAAGACACGGTGAACACTTATGTCCAAACCAGCGAGGCAGGCGGCTTCCCAACCGGTGCGTGGACTACGAACGGCCTAAGCATCTTCCCTCACCCAGCGCCCAAGCTGACGGTTAGCTTCACGCCCGGATCGGGCAACAATGCCATCGCGTTGAATGGGTGTCCGGCGCAGGCACCGATGTTCTCGTGCGCGAACTTTACCTATACAGGCAGTGCGACGGGAGGATCGACGGTAGGCTATGGTCCTACGATTTGGGGCGTGCTCGACACATTCACTTTTACCAACAATGTTCCATTCACGAATGCGGGGACACTCAGCTGGACGCTTTCTCGGTTCAGTACGAACCTGCCTGTTCTTCGAACTGACCTGGTGCAAGTTTTTTACGGCACTCAAGCCAGCAGCGGAGGGATGGTCAACATGAAGCTTCCGTCGAGCGGTGGTGGCGGAACGCGCACATTGACCCCATCGGGGCTAGTCGGGGGGCAGACGCTAGACAGCATTTTGCTTCCGCCGGCCGATGGATGGTTTGGCGGCAGTTTGCAACCGATTTTCACCGCTAACACTCCTTCTGATAGTCCGCAGATCACGATGACCTTGCGCACCAACCAGCAGCTCCCATGAAAAAATTGATCGCCGCACTTCTCTTCGCCGTCCTCGCGCTGACGTGGGCTGCCGACTCGACCGCGCGCTTCCCGCGTGGAACGCAGCCGGTAAGTCCCATCGTCGACATGGGCGGTGGCCCGAACATGTTGGAGCGCAGCATATTTTCAACTGCCGCGCCAACGGTGCCGTTTTCGCAATGGTATACGGGCACGGGCAGCCCCGCGATCAGCACGTCCGATTACTACTCGATGTCGGGCATTGTCTTTTCTAAGCCTTATGATCTCGACACGATGGGCGCGGAAGGCGCTGCAATCAAAGCTCGCGAAGGGAAGCGCTATCTCTGGCTGATGTGGCAGGACCACATTGGCAATTGGCCCGGCTCTACGGCCATGTACGCGGGATATTCCGACGACCCGCAAGTGTGGCCTGACCCAACTTCAATGCGCGCTCTTTACGACGTGCAAAATGCAATTAGCGTCGTCGATCAAAATGGCTACACGCAAAACAATCTGTTCGCTTATTGGGCGCAGGATCTGGTCTACAATCCCGATAGCGCTGGCGACAAATTTTACATTTACGCAGAGTGTCAATCCACGTCCTCGTCCCGACAGCATCAGACGTGCCTGCTCACCACGGCGGACTTTCTGACCGCGACACTTGTCGGACCAGCAATCCCGACCACGACGTTCACCGGCTGGACTAGCTTCGCGATGGTTACGCGTCTCGGCGTCAACAATTGGGAGGCTTATTCGCTTGGCAAAGCGGATGGGTCCGCAACGACCCTTGTCTTCTACAAGTATACCAGCACAGACGGTTGGGTGTGGACGCCGAATTACTCGACTATCGTTGCTGGTCGCGGTCCTTATTTCACCATCTCGGGACAAAAGTACCTGCTCAAAAGAGAGGACGCGGACCCCAATTCCTACGTCTCATTGCTGGCGGTGAACTCGTCGAACGTTTCGCTGGGGACTTATACGCGCATCAGTGCTGGGTACGGCCCAAACGGCGCCGTGGGGGGCGCTTACCCCGGTCCGACTTTTTTGCAGGACGTGGCTGCCTACGAGGAAGATGGCGTTATTTCGATCTACGTTACTCGCGGCTTTCCGATCTCGAACCACGACGGAACCCAAGTCGGTCCCTTCCTGAACAACGCGCCAAGTTTTTACGATATCACCGCGCAGGTCACCGGATGCCCTGGCGCGTGCGTGCTTGACGTTCAATCTGTGCCTGGCGGCGTCCCGCCTCTAGCGGTTGGATTTAGATTTTTCGGGTTTGCAAACAAGAGCGCGATATCCTCTTTCGGAACTGGAACGGGTGGCGTTGGCACCTATAACCTAAGTCCCGATGCTGGAAACCGTGCGCTCGGCACGTACCGAACCATGACCAACGGTGGAACATGGCAGCAATGGGTCGATCAGTATTTTTACTTCACCGATCCGACGGCGGCGGCGAGCGCAGCGCCTCTCGGCGTGAAGGGATCTTGCGCTTCCGGTCTCGCTTCGGTGCAGTGGAACAACTCGCTGCCGCACCAGAACTATCGCGTCTATTATGGCTCGTCGTCAGCTTCGCAGCCTACGCTGGTCGGAGACGTAACCGGAACATCGACAACCTTCACGCCGCCTGCAAATCAGCAGACCTGGATCAAAGTCGTCACGATGAACGTGACGGAGCAAAAGTCGCGCGTCATCAATGTCTACTGCAGCGCGCAGAATGCGCAGGTAAATAAGCACGTCAACCGGGTGCTGAATGGTGGGGGGACGTTTGCAAATCTAGCGTCGGATATCACGTTCATTGCTACGGCCGATGGATGGCTCACGTCAAACGACGCCTACCGATATCTGAACTGGTGGACCGATGTCAGATTTGGTTACAAGCTGAACGGCAGCGGTTTTATTGAGAAGATCTTCGATCTCGGCACAACATGGTTACCCCGCGGCGGCGACTACATTCCGACGACCAGCAATACCTACCCGTCGACCAGCAGCAACACTTCCTATAGCTCGAACAGCTTCCGCGGCACGACTCCGAGCTGGATCAATAATGCCGGCACCGCGCGCGGCTACTATGGCGGTGGCCGTGCGAACAACATTCAGCGTTGGAGCGAGATCACTTTGCTCGCGGCCTACCAAAAGCCTGGTACGAGCGCGGCCACATTTTTTGGCTTAGGTCAATTCACCGGCATGTACTTTCAGCATGCATCTGGTGCGTCGGGAAATATCAATTTTGCGATGGTCTGCGATAAGGCATCGCCTTCCGTATTCACGACGTCGACCGCGCCCTTCACCACTGCAACGGCGCCGCATGTAGCAGCTGCCGTGTTCGATGCCGTGAACATGACGACCTATCTCGACGGCGTTGCCGGGACTCCGGTGGCAGTCGGGTCGGCATGCAACAATAATTCTGCGATGCTAAAAGATACCGTCTTGCGAGGACAGTTTGCTCTGGACACTCAATCGGCGGGGAATGGTCCGGTTCTAGGATCTGGCAGCAGAGATACTGCCTTTAATTACGTGGCGCGAACTTACAACTTGTCGAATAGCGAAGCGCAGTACACCGGCGCGGCGCAAGCGGTGTTCAGCAAAGGACTTCCTGCGGGTCAGGTTCAGTCGTGGGGCGCGCTCTACAATTAACAGGAGTTTGAAAATGAAGCTTTTTAAGATCATCGCAGCGCTCGCGCTCGCTTCCCTGTTGTCGTCTGAAGCCGGCGCCGATTCCGGCGTGCGGCGCGCGCCGTGCGGATATCAGCAGATCACTACGTTGACCACGTCGACCACGCTCACGATCCCGCCGGCGTGCGGCGGCAATCCTACGCTTGCGGTCATTACGGCAGAAGCGCAGGCGGTGCGGTACCGTGACGACGGCACAGATCCGACGGCCGCGATCGGTATGCCGATGGCCGTTGGCGTGACGCTTGAATACCAGGGCTCGATCTCGAAGATTGAGTTCATCGAGCAAACAATCGGTGCAAAGCTGAACGTTTCGTACTATCGCTGATCGCATGCTCACCATCACGCCGACCGACCAGGACCTGTACGCCGCGATCGAGGCGTTCCTTCAGCAGCTCCTGCCGGCCGGCGATGCCATGTTCACCGGCTCGGCAAAGGGCAACGTGCTCACGGTCGCGCAGATGATCGAGGGTACAATCTCGATCGGCGACCAGCTGCTCGGCGACAACGTTGCGCCGAACACGTTCATTCAAAGCTTCGTTGCAGATTCCGGCGAGCCGGGCGGCGCCGGCCAGTACACGCTCTCGATCGACCAGGGAATTGTCGGCGCGCCATCCTGCAGCATGGCGACCTTTGTCGACATTTTGCAGGCGCAACTGAACCGGATTCCGGAGCCTCGCACTTCCGATTTTCTGGTCATGAACATTCTGCGATGGCCGCGGCTGGCGACGAACTTCGAAGCGTATGCCGACGTCGTGTTCACTGGCTCGATCGTCGACGACGTTCTGACCGTGGTCGACCTGCAGCACGGAACGATCGCCGCTCGATCGCCGGTGTTCGGCGAGGACGTGGTGCCGGGTACGATCATTCGAAGGGCCGGCACGGTTGACGGCACCTGGATCATCTCGCCGGCGCAAACGGTCGCAGAGCGCACGTTGGCCGCTGGCCTAAAGACAATGATGCAACCGAGTCAGGTTGCGGTGCAGATCGACGTGCACGGGCCTAACTCGGCAAGCTTCGCGCAAATAGTCTCGACGGTGTTTCGATCGGAGACCGCGACCGAGGCTTTCGAGCTGCTGAACGCGGCGATCGCGCCGCTCTTTGCGGACGACCCGCGGCAGATGCCGTTTCACGACGGCGAGCAGCAGTACGAAACCCGCTACATCATCGAGGCAAACTTCCAGGTGAACCAGACGGTCGCCATCGGCCAGCAGTTCGCGCAGGAGCTCGAGGTAACGACCCTAAGCATCGAAGTGCAGCCGCTCAGTTCTGGCGGTGGGCTGGACTTCTCCGACCCCGACAATTCTCAGTATATCCCCGGCCTTTAACAGGAGCTCCCCACAATGAGCACGATTCCCGTCAGCGAAGTTGTACGCGTCACTCCCGGCGTTTTGGCCGCCGGCGGATCGGCGCTGAACCTTTCCGGACTCATCCTCACGACGAATTACCGAGTCCCGATCGGCGCTGTTCAGGCGTTCGGCTCGGCCGATGCGGTGGGCGAGTTCTTCGGCTTCACGTCGACCGAGAAGAAGAACGCCGACAAGTATTTTGCCGGCTTCGACAATTCGAACAAGAAGCCCGGCCGGCTGCTGTTCTCGCAATACCCGCTCGCGGCGGTGGAAGCCTATCTGCGCGGCGGCAGCCTGGCGGGCCTCACGCTTGCGCAGCTGCAGGCCTTCTCCGGCCTTCTCGAAGTCACGATTGACGGTGTGCTGAAGAGCGCTTCGGTCAACCTGTCGGGCGCAACGTCGTTCACGAACGCAGCCGAGCTCATTGCGGACGGGCTGGGCCTGGTTGGCGAGACCGTGGGGACGTTTACGGGGTCGATCGCGGGAACGGTGCTCACCGTCGCTTCAGGCCTCACCGGGGGCCCGCTGGGCTCCGGACAGGTGCTCACGGGCGGCGCCATTGTCGCCGGCACGTACATCGTCAACCAGCTTTCCGGCACGCCGGGCGGAATCGGTACCTATACGGTTTCGGACAGCCAAACGCAGGTTAGCGCCACGATCACGGCGCACGAACCGGCGGTGCAGTATGACAGCGTGTCGGGCTCGTTCTTCATCCTCTCGCCGACAAATGGCGCAGCTTCGACCATGTCGTTCGGATCTGGCGCCCTGGCGACCGACCTGCTGCTGACCGAGCTCGGCGGTGCGGTCATCTCGGCTGGTGCGGATGCGGCGACGCCGGCGGCCTACATGTCGGAGCTGGTAGTGCAGACTCGGGCATGGGCATCGTTCATGCTGAACTTCAATCCGGATACTCCAGGCGATACCGACGAGCGCTACGCCTTTGCGGAATGGAATGGGGTGCAGGGTCAGCGCTTCGTTTACGAGGCGATCGACGACGCGCTGACGCCGGCAACGACGGTGCCGGCATCGAACTCCCTCGCCGATCGGATCATCGCGGCGGGGATCTCCGGCACCAGCGTAAACTGGCAGCAGCCGGCAACCGCTATCGTCAATCCGACGGAAGCGATCGACTATGGCAGCCTGGCGGCGTTCCAGATGGGGACCACGGCCTCGATCGACTTCACGCAAGCGAACGGCCGGATCACGTACAAATTCCGCAAGCAGAGCGGTTTGATCCCGGGCGTTACCGACGAGACCACGTTCCAGAACCTCGAGGCCAACGGGTATAATTGCTATGGCGCCTATGCCGATGGCGACGACGAGTTCACCTGGTACGCGAACGGCACGATCACCGGCGACTTTCTGTGGAAGGACAGCTACGTCAACCAGATCTGGCTGAACAGCAGCTTCCGCAACGACCTGGTGCGGCTGCTGCAGAACTCCTTCTCGATCCCTTACAACGCCGCCGGGCGCGCGCTGATCGAGGCAGGGCTTGCCGATACGATCAACCAGGGCCTTTCCTTCGGTGCCTACCGCTCCGGCGTGACGCTCTCGATGTCGCAGATTGCGAACGTGAATGCGCGCGCCGGCAAAAACATTGCCGACACGCTGACGAATCAGGGCTGGTACCTGCTGGTCGGCGACGCGACGCCGGAAGTTCGCCAGCGCCGCGGATCCCCGCCGATGACGTTCTTCTACGTCGACGGCCAGTCGGTGCAGGAGTTCGATCTTGCCAGCATCGTGCTTCAGTAATTTTTTCAGCTCTCACCGATAAGGACCGGCACCAATGAACATCACGTCGTCCAATGCGCAGATCCTGCTGTCTGTGCCCGATCTCTTTCCGACGCCGCAGCAGCTGCAGCAGTTCGCGGCCGACGATATCTACGGCACCGAACCGGTTCAGGCAGGCGAAACCATGATGGGCGTCGACGGCCATTTGACGGCCGGCTTCACCTTCGTTCCGACCGTGCAGCGGTACGCGCTGATGGCGGATTCGCCGTCGCACTTCTTCTTCGACCAGATCTACGCGCAGGAAAAAGCGCAGCAGACCAAGTTTCCGATCAATGGCGTTATTCTCTTGATCTCGGTCGGAACGAAGTTCACGATGACGCGGGGCTTCCTGACGACCTATCAACCCTTGCCGGATGCGAAGAAGGTGCTGCAGCCCCGCACGCACAGCATCACTTGGGAAAGGGTCCTGCCGTCTCCGAGTTGAAAACATGGCGCGAAGAACGAAGTTTGTTACGATCGAGGGCGACCCGGAGAAGAACCGGGACGCCGGCAAAACCTACGTCATCACCGAAGTCTCGGCGGTGCAGGCGGAAGAGTGGGCAGTGCGCGCCGTCATGGCGCTGGGGGCCTCCGCAATCAGGATCCACGACGCGCTCAGGAACGCCGGCGTCGGCGGCGTCGCGCTGGTCGGATACCAGGTGTTCATGGGAGCGGCACCGGAAGCGGTGCTGCCGTTGTGGCGCGAAATGCTGCCGGCGTGCGTTCAACTGCGCGGCGTGGATTCTGCGCAGGGCGCAATGGTGACGTTGCCCTGGTCGCCGACGATCGTCGAAGAAGTCTCGACGCTGATGGCGCTGCGACAGGCCGTCCTGGAGCTGCACACGGGTTTTACTTTGGCCGAAGCCGCCCTGCGATTGAAGGCGGCGGCGTCGGCCATTCAGTCCAGCTCGTAGCCTACGCGAACGTTCCGGCGATCATCGGCGCCGTGATATCGACAGGCCTGGCGTCGCTTCACGAACTGGCGACGGTGTACGGACTGAAGGATTGTTACGACATGCTCGAAATCGCCGCTGTCGACGCGCATAACCGGCGCCTGCTCAATCCTCCGAGGCAGCAATAATGCCGACAGTCATCGACAGCTTCGTCGTCGAGCTCGGGCTCGACCCGTCGAAGTTCACGAAGGGGCAGCAGCAGGCGTACGACTCGGCCAAAAAGCTCGAGGACCAGCAGCTCGCCAGCGCGAAGAACATCGAACACTCGTCGACCAGGGCGGCCGACGCGATCGCCGGCATTCGAACGCAGGCGCTGTCAATGCTGGCGGTGCTCACCGGCGGCAAGGGACTTCTCGATTTTTCGGTGGGCTTGACGAACGCCGACGCGAAGCTCGGCCGGCTCGAACGCAACCTTGGCATCAGCTCGCAGACGATCAGCAAGTGGCAGGGCCTGGCGCGGATCATGGGCGGCGACGCGGCCACGATGGCGCAGTCGTTCACCACGATTTCGGACGCCTTCGCCGGTTGGAAGATCGGTCTCGTCACGCCGCTGATCGCGGACTTGCGGGCGATATCGACCGCCGGCGGCAAGATTATCGACGTGAACAAGGGCGTCGAGCAGTCCTTCCTGGATCTGGCAGAGAACCTGCGCGCCATCAACGCCAAGGATCCTGCGCAGGCTGGCTTGCTCGGCCGGCGCATCGGCCTGGATCCTGCGCTGTTCGACGCCATGATCTCCGGCAACCTCGAAAAGGTTCTCGACTACGTCCGCAAGATCGGCATCGCGACGCGCGACGATACCGACGCGTTCGGCGAGCTCGAAAAGCGCATGAACCAGATGGGGCTGAAGGCGGAATCGCTCGGCCGCAAGCTCCTAGGTGGCGAGAACGGCGGCGCCAAGCAGATCATCGAAATGGCCGACTTCTTCAATATGTCGCCTGGCGATGCGGCCGCAAAGTTCTGGTCGAAGAGCTCCTGGTCATGGGTACCAGGTCTCGGCGGCACCGCGGAAAAGATGCAGCCGATGTTCGGCGCGCCGACGGACGCGACAAGCCAACGCGTGCCGTTCAAATCGCAGGCCGAGAAGGAAGAGTTCATTCGTGCGGAGGCGGCGCGCCGCGGGATCAATCCGAACGTGGCGATGGCGGTCGCGCGATCGGAGGGGTTCAACAGCTTCCAGTCGACAGTTCCTTCCGCGCGCGGGCCCAACGGGCGAGAGGACAGCTGGGGCGCGTTTCAGATCTACAAGGGAGGCGGGCTCGGAAACGACTTCCAGAAGGCTACAGGGCTCGATCCGGCAGACCCGAACAACGAGCGCGCCGGCATCCAATTCGCGCTGGACGACGCTCGCAAGAACGGCTGGAAGGCATTCCACGGCGCCAAGAACACCGGCATCGGACGCTGGGCAGGCATTCAGCAGGGGGGCGGGGGCAGTTCCAGCACCACCACGGTTCAGATTAACGGACCGATCAACGTCACGCCGCCGGCGGGCGCCGACGCGGCGACGTTTGCCGAACGGTTCGCCGGCGCGGTGAAAGAGCAAAGCTTCGCGGCGCAGGCCAATGGGGGGCAGAACTAAATGGCGCTGTTCCCCAATGTCCCGTTTGCACCAGGCGTGCCGCCCCTGCCGAGGCTGCCTGGCGTGGTTGGTGTTGTCGTCGACCTAATCCTGTCAGACGCGCTATCGCTCCTGGCGGGGCTCGGAGAGCCGCAGTGGGGCCTGTTCCTTGACGGCTCCCCGGTCATAACCGCGGAATCGGTGGTTTCGTTCGAGTTCAAGAAGGGCGCGCAGGTCGCGAACTTCCCGATCGAGGGCGGCAAGTTCGAGGCCTACGACAAGGTGCAGCGGCCGTTCGACGTACGTTTGCGATTTGCCACCGGCGACACGCTGGCGGCGCGGACCGAGCTGCTCGATTCTGCGCAGGAAGCCGTCGACTCGCTCGACCTGATGGACGCGGTCTCGCCGGAGGCGATCTACGAGAACGTCAATCCGACGCATATGGATTATCGCCGGACTTCGGTTAACGGCGTCGGCCTCATCGTGGTCGACGTCTTTTGCGAGCAGATCCGGACCACGGCGAGCTCGACCTTCACGTCGAGTAGCACGAACTCGTCGCTGCAGCCGACGTCGGGCTTGACCACGAACGACACCACGACGGAAATCAGTGTTCGGCCGGCGGCGGCGATCGTCGGGCCGCAATCTCCTGGCGCCTCGCCGCAGGTCAACGCCGGAACCGTTCAGCCGCAGTCGATCGCCAACGTCGCGACGATCAACAAGGTGCTGTCTCAATCGCTGCTTCCGTTCTGAAGGGGCCACAATGACTTTGTACGTCCCGCTGCAGGCCGTTCCGAACCAGACGCTCGCGGTGCCGCTCGATGGGCAAAGCTGCCGGGTGAACGTTTATCAGCGCGCCAGCGGCGTCTACATGGACGTGCGGCTCGACGGCGAGGACGACCCGGTCATCGTGCTGAACGTGCTTTGCCTGCATGCCGACCGAATCGTCCGCGGCGCCTATCTTGGCTTTAAGGGCGACTTCGTGTTCTTTGACCTGCAGGGCACAAGCGATCCGGTCTATACCGGCTTCGGCGATCGCTACCAGCTTGTGTATTTGACGGCCGAGGAAATCGGGGAAGGCTGATGGCGTTCGAGCACCGGCAATTAGGCGCAACGATATCGCTGGCGAGCGGCAACTTCACGGAAGGCGGCATCCAAGTCAAGCTTCCGGACGGCCTGCGGATGTCGGCGAACATCGAGCACGCCGGCGGGCACTCGGACGGAACGCTCGATCTCGTCATTTACGGGATGGCGCGGTCGCTGATGAATCAGCTGTCGACGCTGGGCATGCAGATCAACCTGGTGCCGAAGAACCCGATCACGCTGACGGCCGGTACCGCCGGCAAAATGTCGACCGCGTTCAACGGTTACATCATTGCGGCGTATGCCGACTATAACGCTTCGCCCGAAGTGGCCTTCCATATCAGCGCGCACACGCTCGGCGCCTACGCGGCAGCGCCGGCGGATCCGACCAGCTTCCGCGGCACGGTGCCGGTCTCGACGATCCTGTCAGGCCTGGCGACGAAGATGGGGCTGCGCTTCGATAACAACGGCGTCACCACGACGCTGTCGAACCAGTACCTCTCCGGATCATTGCGCGACCAGGCGCGCGCGGCCGTGAAGGCTGCCGGCATCTCCTGGAACGCCGGCGAGCGCGGCGTGCTGGCCATCTGGCCGAAGAACTCTTCCCGCAACAACGGGCAGATACCGCTGATCGCATCGCCTCCGGAAGGCAGCATGATCGGTTACCCGACTTATACGGCCTATGGGATCATGCTGCAGAACCTGTACGATCCAACGATCGGCCTGGGGCAAAAGATCAAGGTCAAAAGTTCGGTGTTGACGACGGGCGAGTGGGCTACCTACGGATTGAGCCATCGGCTCGAAAGCGAGACGCTAAACGGTAAGTGGCAGTCGACGATCCTGGCCTACAATCCGAAACATCCAACCCCGGTACGGTGAGCAATGGCTGACGAAGGCTACGGCCAGCAAAACCCGGCGGACCAGGCCAGCAAGTTCAACAGCCTGAGTTTTATTGTCGACCAGATCGCGTCGAAGCTTTCGACAGTGAAGGTTGTCCAGGTGAAGTCGGTCGACACCGCAGCCAAGACTGTCAGCGTGCAGCCGATGGTCAACATGACCGACGGCAACAACAAGACGTCGGAGCACGGCGAGATCTTCGGAATCCCGTATTGGGCCTGGCAGTTCGGCAAGAACGCGTTTCTCGCAGATCCGGTTGTCGGCGATATCGGCGTGATGGTTTGCGCCGATCGCGACATATCCGCGGTGAAGGCGACAAAGAAGGTCGGGCCGCCTGGCTCCGATCGGCAAATGTCGATGTCGGACGGTATTTACTTCGGCGGCATTTTGAATGGCACGCCGGAACAGTGGATCAAGTTCACCGAAACCGGGATGGAGCTGCACGACAAGAACGGCAACATCCTGACCTCGAGCTCGACCGGATGGGAGTTCACGGGCAAGGTCAAGTTCAAGGACGAAGTTACGGTCGACGACGATCTCGTTGTAGTGCAGGCCGCGAAGATCACCGGCAACCTGCAGCTCGGCGGATCGATGGTGAACATCGCCGGCGCTACCTATAGCGGAAATATCATTACGACCGGCGAAGTCACCGCCGGAACGATCGGCCTCAAGACGCATCACCACACGGCGCAGGGCGCTCTCGCAGCAACGACGCAGGCGCAACCATGAAAACGATGCTGCTCGATACAGTGCTTTGGGATCTGGTTCTCGACGTCAACGGCAATTGGGCCGCGGCCGAAGATCCGTACAGCCTGGCGCAGGACGCGGCGAGCGCGTGCCGGACCTTTGTCGCCGAATGCTGGTACAACACGACGCTCGGAATCGACTACTTCCGCCTTCTCGGCGCCGCTCCGAATATCCCGCTATTGAAAGCGAAGCTGATCGGTCAGGCTCTTCTCGTTCCTGGCGTCGTCAAGGCGCAGGTTTTCATTACAGGCTTCGTCAATCGCCGGATAACCGGGCAGGTCCAGGTCACCGACGAAGATGGCGCCATAACAGCGGCGGCATTCTGACATGGTAGTTGCGACAAACGTTCCGGGCCTGGTCTACACCGATCGCGGCTACGTCGTTCCGAGCGAGCAAGCCGTGCTTACCGGCGTGCAGACCGATATCGACGAGGCCTTCGGCGGCGGTGTGAATCCATCTTTGACGACGCCGCAAGGGCAGATTGCGTCGTCGACGGCGGCAATCATCGCCAACACGAACGACCAGGTTGTGAACCTGTTTAGTCAGTTCGACCCTGCCTACAATTCGGGGCGCGCGCAGGACGCGATTGCGCGCATCTATTTCATTTCGAGAAACCCAGCGCAGCCGACCGTGGTCGAGGCGCTCTGCACTGGCGGACAGGGCGTTGTCATTCCGGCCGGCGCCCTCGCCAAAGCGACGGACGGCAAGATATACGTTTGCACCGACGGCACGGACCCGATCACCGGAATCCCGATCGGCGGTCAAGTGACGCTGACATTCGCCTGCGCTGAAGATGGTCCGATCGCCTGCCCGGCAGGAACGCTCACCACGATTTACAGCGCGATCAACGGATGGGACAGCATCACGAACGTAGCCGACGGCGTGCTCGGCAACGAAGTCGAAAGCCGCATTGCCTTCGAGCTGCGCCGGCAGGCTTCGGTCGCTCTGAACGCGCGCAGCTCTTTGACGGCAGTCCAGGGCGCGGTGCTGAACATTGCCGACGTGCTCGACGCTTACGTGACTGAGAACACCACGGCCGCCCCGATTGTTGTCCGCGGCGTGACGATCGACCCGAAGTCGCTATATGTGGCGGCCGTCGGCGGTACCGACGCCGCGGTGGCGCAGGCCATCTGGTCGAAGAAGGCGCCTGGCTGCGCCTACAACGGCAACACCACGGTCACCGTCGAGGACACGAACGGATCCTATTCGCCGCCTTATCCGAGCTACCAAGTTTCCTTCGAGCGTCCGGATGCGCTGCCGATCTTTTTCAAGGTTGTTATCCAGAACAGCCTGCAGGTCCCGGCCAACGCTTCGGATCAGATTGCCGCGGCCATCATGTCGGCATTCGCCGGCGCCGACGGCGGGACGCGCGCGCGCATCGGATCGACGATCTTCTCGAGTCGTTACTACGGGGCGGTTGCCGCGCTCGGCAGCTGGGCAAACATCATCTCGCTGCAGGTCGCTTCGTCGAACGGGACGCTTGCGACATTCACGGGCGCGATCGCCGGCACTACGCTGACGGTGTCGAGCGTCACCGGCACGATCGCGATCGGACAGGTGGTCTACGCAACGGTCACGCCATTTTCGGTTACGCCGGTCTACATTGTCTCCGGCGCCGGCACGACCTGGACTATCAGCGGATTTTCCGGAACGGTATCTAGCCGCGCGATGGCGTCATTCTCGATCGACGACAACTTTGTCGACGTGAGGGCGGACCAGGTGCCAACCATCTCGGCGGCTAACATTGTGGTGTCGACGACATGACGGGACCGGATGTCTTCAGGCCGAAGTTCGGCTCGAACGCGATCGGCTCGTTCACGATCGGCGTATCGCCTATCGGCTCGATCGAGTCTTTCGACGTTTGGCGCACCATCATTTCGCAGTACGCGAACTCGCCGATCCTCACTCGCATGATCGAGAATATGTTCGCCTACCTCGATCAGACGACTAACTTCGATAATTTTTTCGACAACATAATGAACGTCAACACAGCGCAGGGGTACGGCCTCGATGTGTGGGGAAGGATTGTCGGCGTCGGCCGCACTCTCAGCGTTCCCGGCGATCAAACGTATTTTGGCTTCCAGGAAGCCGGAGACGCGGAGCCATTCAACCAGGCGCCGTTCTATAGCGGACAGCAAGTCAGCAGCAACTTCATCCTGACGGACAGCGCTTTTCGCATCCTCATTTTCGCGAAGGCGCTCGCCAATATCTGCGACGGCTCGATTCCTGCGATCAACCAGATCCTCATCAGCTTGTTTCCAAACCGAGGCAATTGCTACGTGGTCGACAACCTGGATATGTCGATGACGTACAAATTCGATTTCGTTTTGACGCTGGTCGAGCAGGCAATCGTCGCGCAGTCCGGAGTTCTTCCCCGATCAACCGGCGTTTCCTACAACGTCGAATCAGTCGCCTAAAAGGGTCAACCAATGCTTAAAGCCAATATTCCGACCCGCTTCCAAAAGGCCTGGGGCGAGGCTGCCGCAGGATCTTACATCCGGACCGTCCCGCTAAATTCTCAAATCGGCGTCCAGGACGGCGCGGCCTCGTTTGAAACCGGATGGGTGCCCGACAACTTCTCGCCAGTGGTTAGCGGCGGCGTACCGCCGTTCGGGCAGGACTTCAACGGCCTGCACAACATCCTGACGAAATGGGATCAGTGGTACCAGGCGCGCGGCGCCATCCCCTATGACGCAGCTTTCGCGACGGCCGTCGGCGGCTATCCGCAGGGAGCAATTCTCGACTCCGCTGTGGTGTTCGGGGCTCAGTGGTGTTCGCTGGTCGACAACAACCTGACAGATCCGGATGACCCGCTATCGTCAACCAGCTGGATTCGGCTAGGAAATCAGCCGGCCACGCCGGTACCAAGCTTTTTATCAGCGCCGCTGCCGAATTGCGTTCTGGCAAACACGCTGACGATCGGAAGCTCCGGATCAAATGCCAGTCAACGCGCGAGCAACGATACCATCTTTGCTTATCGAGCGATCTGGCAGCAGTTCTCGGCGACGGCGTGCCCGATCTATACGAGCGCCGGCGTGCTGACAACCAGGGGCGCCAACGCATCAGCGGATTTTGCGGCTAACAAGGCGCTGGCGACTCCGGACATGCGCGGGCGAGGCCTGATCGGCGTCGATACGATGGTGGGGCCTGCGACATCTCGATTGACTGGCGTTCCGTTTACGATCGGCAGCGCAACAGTTCCTGGCTCGTTTTGCGGAGAAAACCTGCACGTCATTCTGGCAGCCGAACTCGCTTCGCATTTCCATGCTGCAGGAATTTCCGACCCGACACATCTTCACACGTCACAATTTGGCGTCCGCGGCTTCAGCACGTCGGGCTCGGCGCAAGCTTTCCAAACCGCTCCAGGCGTCGACGGTACGGTCAACTATAATTCCCTCGCTGCAGCAACCGGCGTGCGGGTGAACTCGTCGAACGGCCTTGACACCACGTTCAGCACTGGTGGCAATGTCGGTCACAACACCGTCGAGCAAAACCTAACCGTCTATTGGAATCTTCCCCTATGACCGCCAAAATTCTCAAGTCTCAGGTTTCGCAAGATTTCGAGCTCGCTGTTGCCAACTACGCGCAGGCCATGCGCGAGTGGCGCGCGCACATGAAGCGCGTCGAGGCAGATGCAAAAAACGGCGTGGAGGGAATCGAGAAGCACGAACCATATGCGCGCCCGTACGCTCCGGAGCTCATCGATGCCGCGGTCGACGAAGAAGGCAACCCGGACTATGAGATCGTCGACGACGGACCAACGCCCGAACAGATCCTGGTAGCGAAAAAGTCTGTGCTATTTCAGGCGGTGTTGCAGGCGGAAGCAGCTGCAGGCGAGAAGATCGTTCCGACAGGAAAGCGTCGGCTGTTTAACCTGCAGGAATCTTCCATTTATGAATCCGACGCAAAGCTCGCCGCTGATCTCAGGAAGAAAAAGAAGGGACGCATTGCGAAGGTGTGGGATGCCGCGCTGGGCAAGGACGTCGACGCGGTAGCGGTCGAAGAGGCCGACATTCGCGCGGCGCGGCCGAAGAAAGATACCGACCATCTCGACGCGCAGGCAGGGCGTCGCGAGAAGCTTAACGCGTTGGCGATGAAGTCTGCGCAGGCTCTCGCCGATATCCAGGACTTGACGGCGGACAACGTCGACGCCTGGAAGATGCCCGACTTCACCGTCTAAAGGAAAAACCTCAAATGAGATTTTCAAAAGCTGCGCTCGTCGCCGCGGCGATCGCGCTCGCCCCCATCACCGCGCTTGCGCAGTCGAACCCGAACCTCACAAAGGGGCAGGTTCTGACGGCTGGGCAGTGGAATAACCTGTTTGCCGGCAAGCAGGACACTCTCGGCTATACGCCGATGAACAGCTCCGGCGGCGTCTTTACCGGCCGCGTGGTGACAGCTGGTCCGAGCGCTTCTCTGGCTGGTCTCAATCTCACGCCTGGATCTGCACCAGGCTCGCCAGTCAACGGCGATCTTTGGGTGACGTCAGCCGGCCTGTTCGTTCGAGCGAACGGCGCGACCATCGGTCCTCTGGCCTCGAGCGCTTCGGTCAGCGTCACGGTAGGATCAACGCCGATCGGCGGCGGAACATCGACTCGGATCCTGTACGACAACGCCGGCGTGCTCGGCGAGTACACGATCAGCGGTACCGGCAGCGTCGCGATGACGAGCTCGCCGACATTTGTCACGCCGACGCTCGGCGCGGCCGTCGGAACGTCGCTGGCACTGAATGGATGTTCTCTCAGCGGCAACGCACTTTGCGCTACCGGAAGCATTACCCTGTCGGGAGATCTGAACAGCGGTGCGCATACCGTTACGTCCAATTCGGCGAATGCCTTGGTAGTCGGAGTAAATGGAGCGACCAACCCTGTTCTTGCTGTGGATGCATCGACCGCTTCGGTTGCTACTGGCGTTAAAATATTCGGACAAGCCGCGGGCGGCGGCAGCGGCATCATCGCAACGTCGAGCGGAACGAACGAACCGATTTCCTTAAACGCCAAAGGCAGCGGCGTCGTCTCGATTGCAAATTCGTCGACTGGCAACATCGCTCTCGGTCGATCGACAACGGTCGCCGGATTGCTCACCGTAACGTCGAACAGTGCCAACTCGCTGATGGTCGGCCCGAATGGCGTGACGAATCCGGTGCTGCAAATCGACGGTTCGACAGGATCTCAGGCTGCAGGTCTCAAGATCACGGGCCTGGCGACGGGCGCCGGAACTGCTTTAGCTGTCATCGACAGTGGCACAAACTCGCCGCTTACAATCGACGCGAAGGGTTCCGGATCAATCTCGCTTGGCAACACGTCGACCGGAAGCATCTTCCTGTCGCGCGCTACGCAGGCTTCGGCAGGCCTCACGGTGTCGAGCTCCTTCACGGCGACGGGCCTGGTCGGCTATTCGGCGATGGCGAGCGCTGCGCTTGCTTCGGCGGCGAACTACTACACGGCCGCGGCTAATACCCTGGTGCCGACTAGCGTCATTTATCCTACCGAACTCGACCTGGGAAACAGCGGCAGCGGCACGCTAATATTCGATTTCGACACGTTCATAAATGCGCGCGTCACCATGACGGGTAATATCGGAACGAACACGCTGTCGAACGTTCGCGCCGGGAAGTCGGGCGCGATCGCATTCATCCAGGACGGCGTCGGCGGCCGGACAATGGTTTTCAACTCGATCTTTAAGTTTGCCAGCGGACTAGCGCCCACGCTTTCAACTGCGATCGGCGCAGTCGATGTGCTGTTCTACACCTGTCGCAGCGCGACGAACTGCCCGGCTTCGCTTAGCAGGGACGTCAAGTAATGTCATTTTTCCGCGCAGCGCTGCTTTATGTCGTTATCCCGCTAACCATCCTGATGTCGGTTGCCTCGGCGAATATGCCGGGCAGCTTCCAACCGATGCTGGTTGCGGGATCTGGTGCAGGCAACACACTTGACTGCACCGGCGGCACCATCACGACGTCGGGCGCGAACCGGATTCATACGTTCACGAGCTCGGGTAACCTGGTTTGCTCCGGTGGCGGAACGGCCAGCTATCTTCTTGTTGCTGGCGGTGGCGGTGCCTCGGGCGGCGGCGGTGGTGGCGGCGGCGTATTGAGCGGCTCGGTCAATCTAGTCTCAATAAGTTATGGAATCGTGGTCGGTGCCGGCGGTGCCGGAGTAAATGCCAATGCCGGCAGTAACGGAGTTAACGGAGGCAATAGCTCGCTTGGCTCCATCACGGCGATAGGCGGTGGCGGTGGCGCGACCAGCAGCATCGGTGTTGGATCTACAGGAGGATCCGCCGGCGGTGGTTACAACGGCGGCGGCGGCGGCGCGGGAACGGTCGGACAAGGCAATAACGGCGGCGCTGGTTCAACAAACGGTTCAACCTATGCGACCGGTGGCGGTGGTGGCGGCGCGGGATCATCTGCAGGACCAGCATCTTCGGTATCCGGCTCGAATGGTGGTTTAGGAGCATCGTCGTCGATATCCGGATCTGCTGTTACCTACGCATGCGGCGGCGGCGGCGCATCAGATCAGCGCAACGGCAGCAGTGCAGGATCGGGCGGCTGCGCAAGCGCGGGCGGCGGCGGCAGCCTCGGAAGCGCCGGCGGATCGGCAACCGCCAATCTCGGCGGCGGCGGTGGTGCCGGCGGTTACAATGGAACCGTGTTTACGAACGGCGGCGCCGGCGGCTCCGGCGTCGTCATTGTCTCATACAACGTCCAGCAAACCATCTTCCTGACGTCCGGAACGTCGTGGGTACCGCCTTCAAACTGGAACAATGCGAACAACTCGATCGAGTGCATTGGTGGCGGCGGCGGCGGTGGCGCTGACGTTGGCGCAGCGAATGCGGGCGCCGGTGGTGGTGGTGGTGCTTATTCCAAAGCTGTCAACCAGACGATCTCGGGATCGCAGTCCATAGCCATCGGATCGGGCGGTGCCGGCGCGACGGGTGCTGGCGCAACCGGTGGGACAACCAGCTTCGGCGCGCTTTGCGTGGCCGTCGGCGGTGCCGGCGGCGGGGTCGGTGGCGCATCGCCAAGCAGCGGCGGCGCCGGCGGCCTGGCGGCCTCGGGAACGGGATCGACAAAGTTCAGCGGTGGCAATGGCGCGGGGAGCTCTGGATTCGCCGGCGGTGGCGCTGGCGGCGCGGGAGGGCCGAATGGAAACGGCAATGCAGCCTCAGCGGGCCTTGGCGGTAGCGGCGGCAACGGTTCAGGCGGCGCCGGAGGCGGCGGCGCGGGGGCTGCAGGCGGCAACGGTACCGAGTTTTCTATCAGTCCGCCGTTCGGCTCCGGCGGTGGTGCTGCCGACGGTCAATCGTCCGGCTCAGCTCCGAAAGCGCCAAACGGCGGA
>VFSW01000785.1_pt1 | contig 47088 bp, 63 predicted proteins | sample 5358111 | NCBI WGS metagenome assembly VFSW01 (sample SAMN11554181, study PRJNA540505) | mine drainage metagenome | isolation source: sediment from site ElyBrook_90M | place: USA: Ely Copper Mine, Vershire, VT | collected 2017 | reverse complement strand
CAGCTTCAGTCGCCATCGGCTTCATCTCCTGTGATTGTTGTTGGCATTGGGGGCGCTTGGTAAAGGATCGCGAGTTCCTCGGATGAATAGCTCAAGTGCGGCTCGATCCGCAGCAGCACTTGCCGGCGCCCTTCGAGCATCGCTTGCACGCGATCGTTGGGGTGGAACGTCGTTTCACGAGCGCGACAAAAACGCGCGAGATCGGCAAGAACAGCTTCACCACCAGCATTTTTGAACACCATCTCAAACGCGCGCTTGCGAAAGCGCAACAGATCGATCGCGCGGTGATACGCGCTGAACGCCTTGCTGTAAAGATCACTCACTCAAGTCTTCCCCATTCGGCCCTTTGCGGAAGTCGACCACCAACCACCGTTGCACCATGCCGAACATCTCGACGCGCTCCTCGTCGTTCAGTTTCATCCGATCGGCCAAGGCGCGGAACCGGCCCTGCAGCACATCGACGGATGGAAAGAACGTCATCAACTCCGTCGAGTTGTCGGCCTTGCGGACAACGGCGGTGATGGTCCCGTTCTTCTGAATCTTGCCGCACGTCGAAAGCAGTGGGGGGCGCAGCGTCACGTTGGGACCGTACGTCACCTTGAGCAACGTCGACATCGCGTCGCGGTAGGAATGCGCGAGCATAGAGAGAACGACCGCACGCATGTAGCCCTCGGTAGCGCGCAAGATGCGCGACTGCCACATGCCACGAAGTTCTTCAGCGTGCGTGAAAGCGATCCGGTCAGGTGCCGCGGTCTTCAACATATTCATCTTCTTGAATATATGTTCCCGTATAGAACCCCATCGGCTCCCTAACCATCGGACCGCGCAGCCGCGGCGTAACAGGTTCAATGTCAGGGACACGCCAACGGGAAGGCTCCCGTACCCGTTGACGCATAACAGGACGACCGCTTAGGTGTTTACCCCCTGAAGGCTTCAACATTTCCCTTGCTCCGATCGTGCCGGCTTTCGCCGAGAACTAGCAGGTTCAACTTCATTACGCAATACCGCCTGCGGCCGGGTTGGCTTCCGAACCAGCCTTCATCATCGCGGCCTGGGCCTTCATCATCGCAGCCTGTGCGGGAGCGGCTTGAATCTTGGCCTGCAACTGCTGCTGTTGCGCGCGTGACTTCTGTTTAGCAACGATAGCCTCCGGCGACGCCATCCAGCTTTCCGGCACGACCTGAATTTCGGCGATGCCCTTCGTCGCTTCCATGAAGTCGTACGGGTCAAGGTAGCTCGGGTCTTGCGTGATCGCGACCACTTCCTTCGAGAACTCGACCGAGCGGATGAAACCAGCGGCTTCCTGCGCACGCTGCGCCTTGGCGAGCGGCGAGGTCCAGATGATCTGGTATTGCCCGCGTGCCTCACGCAGCCGCGGTGGCATCGGTGGCAGCATGTGCAGATTCGACAAGATGTCGAGTTCTCGGTGAGTCATCGGGCCGTAGTGCTCGCCGGCCTGACGCCCGACAGTCGGCGCGAGCAAGATACCCTTCTCGTTAGTGCGCTCGATCACCTCGGTCGCCGTCATCGTCGGCGTCTCGGTGAGAATCTGGAACAGCGTCACAAGGAACGCATCGTTGATAAGCCCGCGCTCCTCGCCCATCATTTCCTTGGTAATGTCGATGTTGCCGTGCGGAAGCACACCGACCTTGGGCTTGCCATCCGAAGTCATATAGCCGGCATTCTGTGCGCCCGGCCGCAAGTTGAAATCGCCGACGCCATCGTCGGCCGTGAGCAGCACGGGATCGCCAGCGCGATGCCCAGCCTTCAAGAAGATACGCTTCTGCGCGTTGAGGGTCTTCAGCGCCGGCAACACCATCTGCGCTGGCCCGCGCCCGTACACCTCGCCTGGGCCTTGGAGGTAGCGGCCTGGGGCCAAAGGAAAAGTGCGGTAGCCACTCTCTGGCTGCATGAGGCACTTGCCTTCAAGCGACACGTAGCAGGAGGTCCATGGCTTGCCGCGCTCGTCCATGCGCTCGGGATCGAAGTTGTCCCGTGGCATCACGCGATGCAAGAAATTGTAGGGCCACTGACTGTGCTGCTGGAGCGCGCTCTGCAGGTTGGCCGGCAGTTTGTCTTCACCCCATTTCTCCGCCGCCTGCTTGGCCGTGAGGCGCATCCAGCGGATGAAGCCATTGACGATGCCCTGATGGTTCTCGATCCAGAAAATCTCACCCATCGGGCAGGCACGATAGCGAAGACCCTTCGCATTGTTGTACATCGTGCCATCGAGTTCGTCGATGAACATCGCGCAGTTCCCGAAGGCCCCGAGCGAGTGCATGTTCTGGATGTTCTGCGACGTGAAGTTGGCAAGCTGCGCGTACCGCTGCTTGAACAGAATGCGCGTTACTGTCTCGAACCACATGCGCGTCGCGCGGTCCTTCATCACATAGTCATCATCGGCCGCAAGCTTCTGCCACGTCATGTTGTTCGGCGTCAGCAGCGAATTGCAGATCGCGGCGAAGCGGTCGAGCGCCAACATGCCGGTGGCGTCGACTTGCTTGTCGGTCTTCTTCATCCCCGGCCAGTTGAAGTTCTGGAAGAAGAAGGTGTTGACATAGTTGGTCGCGATCAGGTTGGCGGTCTCCTCCCACATGCTCGCGTGCATGTTCCGCCAAACCTGCATGGAATTGAACTCGTGGATGGTGTCGAAGACGAGTTTGTCCGCGCGGTCGCCCGTGAGATAGAAGCTGCCCGCCGCATAGCCGCCGGCTTGGTATGCCATCAGAAGCCCTTCCCGAGCAACATCGACGCCGCGGAGCCGAACAGCATATCACCGAAGCCGCCAAGATCACCGCCGCTCTGTTCTTTTTTCTTGCGGCGCTCCTTCTCCTCGTCGGAGAGTTGGTCGGAGGTCTGGTTGCCGAGCCCGTAGCCGAGATCGTTCGCGGCCCCACCGTTGATCGCGTAGTTCTTGGGGTTCATCATCGCCACGACACGAGTCCACAAAAAGAGAGGCCGGCGACCCCGTAGGGCAACCGGCCCCAGGGGGCACACCAGAGGGGAACTCTACAAGGTTAAACGTCGTGGGGGTCCGTGTCAACCCCTGTTGCGAGTTCGGCGCGACGCCGGCTGCGGCCAAATGCTCCGAGCGGAATGGCGAGTGCCTTGCGCCGCATCATCACGCCAATGCGCGTCGCCGACATCAAGTCGTCCTTCTCCTTGACGATCAGCCCGTCCTTGCGGTGGTAGTTGCGATACTCCTCCCACCAGTCGGCGAGGTGCAGCGCGACCTTGAAGCGCCCGGTCGCCATGCGCGCGTCCATCTCAAGGATGCCGGCTTCGGTCGAGATCGAACCGTCCGAGTGTGTCGCGTGCTCGTCGAGCATGTGAAGCCCATGCGTCTTGTATTGCGTCGCGAGCGGCTTGCCGTCATCACGACGCTGCGTACCATCCTGCGGCCAAGCAACAGGGACCCCGGCGCCGATCGGCTTCATGGCCGCGGCGTGCATGATCGGCAGCGCATCTTTCATGCGGACGGTAGCAATGATGTGGATCACATCGAGATCGACATCCCACGCGAGCAGCACCGCGGCGAACGGATGCGCGATTCCAAAATCGATGCCCCAAATCTTTTTCCAGTGTGGTGGGATATGCGCGAGCACTTCCTCGGAGATCATCGCTTCGAGGTGACGGAAGACGCGACCTTCGCCACGGAGGATGCCACCGAACACGCGCGCATCGACTTCCCACGGCTGGTACTTGGCGATGATCTGTGCGCGGTCTTCCTTCTTGATGTGCCCGTGCGCTTCGCCGATCACGTCGTCGATCGTCATCGTCACGAACGCGCGGTCCTTGCTGTCCGACGACAGGAAGCGTTCGACGATATCGGTCGCGCCCTTCAACGATGTGAAGGTGGTGTAGATCATTCCATTGGTCGCGGTGATGCGCGCCAACTGCTCACTGTAAATCTCCATCGGACATTCTTCGTCGTCCCAGATGAAGTCGAGCGTCTCGCCTTGGAATTTGGTGCGCCCCTGCTCATAGCTCTTGAAGCGCCCGACCGAGATGCCACCAGATTTGTGCCGCACCTGGATCGTGTCGTATGCGTCAGTGACACCGCGAGCGAGTGAGGGCTTGTCGGCGAACGCATCTTTCGGGATCATGCCGGTGCCGAACGCATCGTTGACACCGGGTTCCCCGCAAAGCTTCTTCTGGATCGTATCGCGTGTGGCCAACGAAGTCTCGCCACAGAGCCAGCCACGCGTCGGACGATCCCACCGTCGCCCCATCCACCACTCTGGATATTGGCCGGTGAGATGACACGTCGCTTCGAAGGCGCCTGGGTGCGTCTTACCCAACTGATTGCCAGCGGTGAACATGCGCTCTGACTTCGTAGCCCCGAGATCGAAGAACTCGACCTGCTTCTTGTATGGCTCGAAGAAGTCGAAGGCGCGATACGTGCGCCTGCGCTTCAAGTCCTGCAGCAGCGAAAGATTACGGAGAAGATCGGTCATGCGGCTTTGTTTGGGTCGAGAGCGATCAAGTAGCGCGCGCGACAATTGAGGCTGGTGAGTTCGCGCAACGCATCTTCATCCGGCTTGTAGGAGAAGTTCGTCGTGGCGCGCTCCATCTCCGCGGCAATGGTGAAACATTCATTCTCGTACTTGGTGCCGCGCAGGCTTGGTGCCTTCATGCGCAGTTCACTCGCCGTGCGGAATAGGGTCATGGCGCGTCCATCGGGCACTCATTCACCTCTTGCACCCCGACCATGATGGGTGGATGCTCGTAACCAAGAATGCAAATGCGAATTGTGCCACCGGCAACAAGCGCGGCGAGTTCAGTCGGGTCAGGCTCCCACACCGTCACCATCGCCGGAGTGTCGGAGCCGTTCACCGAACAGTTGATCGTCGTGTCGCGAATGGCGAGACCGAGATAGCCTTGCGACTTTCCGATCACGCGAGTCGTCCCAAGCGGATAAAGTGGGGTCAAAGCAAATCCTCCAAACCTTCAGTTGAAGATTCGATCACCTCGAAGTCAGCATCGACAGGTGCTTCGAGCGCCGGCATCTGCGCGTTCTTGCCGAGGAACACGCGCGGGTCAAGTCCCAACTCCTTGGCCAAGGCAACAACCTGTCGCTTGACCTCCACATCATCGGTGGCGCGCTCGACGACGTGCTTGTGTTCTGTCTTCTCGTGGAAGCCGATGCGATTGAGGAGCATCCCCGCGGCCTTCAGTTGGTCCTTGTGCATCTCATTCGACGCGATCTGCACCAACACAGACGCACCGAGGATCGCACCAGCGCGCAATCGCTTCTCTGCTTCTTCGTGATAGGCGGCGAGCACGCGTTCACTGTGCGCGAGGCGGTGCGCTTGCACTCGCAGCGACACTTCGGTTCCTGAGTAGCCGGCACGAATCGCAGCCTGAGTGTAGGAAAGGGATGGTGCCTCGATCATCGCCACGACGAAAGCCCGGCGTCGGGGGTCGAGAGCCCGCATCGCTGGACCCAGGTCATCATCTGAGATGGCAAGTTCACTCGACATTGCTAACCCTGTTAGCATAATTGTGTCAACATTATGACTTTTGTTTCAAAAATCGGCGCGAAATCCTCAACTGCCCCGCAAGTGCGCACGGCCGGGCGATCCTGGGGGTGCCGGCACCCTACCCCGGTCTATTTTGGTCGAGGCCCTAGGCAGCGCGCAACAATATTACGTGCATCTAGGGCGCAACAATCGTTCGCGCAACAATATTGCGTTTGCATCGGTGCAAACGGGGCATTGCATTAGCGCAAGCGTTGCGCATTTGCCCCGAAGGGGGATCGAGCACGAGGAGGAGCCGAAGGAAGGCACGCAGGGGATCGAGCACGAGGACGGGATCGAGCGCATATTGGCGGGTGCGACAACTTGACGCAGGCCAATAGATTGACAAGCCATTCATGGGATGCTACACCGCAGACGCTGTCCGTAGGATCGGCGGGAACGGGCTCAAGCCCTTCGGGACCGCCCTCGGCCGATACGGTAAGCGTGCTGCGATAGTGCATCACATGGGAACAAGGGGAATATCATGTCACAAGACGGTATCCACTACAATGCACAAGGGGATGCGGTGTCATTCTCGGGGCATGATGCGGTCGAGATATATCGTGCCGCAACGCTGGCAAGCGCGCTAGGTCTCTTGTCGAAAGGCATTTGCCCAACGCGCGGTCTAACGCGCCGCAAGGCCCTCGCGATGTGCGAACGATACACCGGCCAACACTACCGCAACACTGTCGCGGAGATCGAGCGCGCTCGCGCCGATCTGCGTGTATGGGTGCAAACAATGAAGTCCGCGCTTCCCGTGACGCAAGATGGTACGTCATGACGCGCGGGGAAATCCTATGGTGTATCGTGCAAGCCGCGATTGCGGTCGGCGCGACGCTGTACACTGCACACCTAGTCGCAACCGGAGCACTCTGACATGCCCGAACCAATGACAGACTATCGCGCCGTCGCCTTGGCCGAAGGTTTCGAGACGACAGACGACGCGGAGGAGGTGCGCGCCGCGTGGCAACACCTAGTTGACACGGGCCTCGCGTGGCGCCTTCAAGGTTTCTTCGGCCGCACTGCGCACAGTCTGATCGCGGCCGGCTTGATCAATCCACCGAAACGATAGGAGGGGAAAATGTCTCTTGCTGATTTACCTACAACGCGCGTCGTCGACGAAATACCATGGGCGTCTGAGAAACGCGAGGCGCGTATCATTGTGCCTCGCAACGATAATGACGGCCGCCCATTGGGCGCCGTGATCGCGGCATTCGAGAGCATGTGCTGCCGACAATTCGGAGGTTTCACGCGCGCCGAAAGTTTCGGAGTATGGTTCGACAATTCGGCACAACGCGTGATCGCCGAAAGCGTGTTCGCGTATGACATCGCGTGCGACCTGTCGTCCGACACTGCGGTCAAGCTTCGCCATTTGGCCGTCAACCTTCTGCGCGATGCCCGTCAATCGGCGATCTATCTGCGGTATCCCAATGGTGTCATCGAGATAGTGGAATAAGGAGCGTGGCACTAGGCGCGCCGTTCGCAACGCGTCTAATGATGCGCTTGGCATCATAACAATAGGAGCGTGGTTCAATGAAGCGATATAAGCCTAAGAAGCGCCGGGATCGGCGCAGCAATACATCCTCGTATCATCGTGGGCACAAGGGGCCATTCCAGTATTCTGCCGCGTACCGAGAATGGTTCAAGACAACTGTCAAAGCCAATGGTGGCAAGGTTCGACAAGTGGAGCACGCGTCATGAATGGTTACAAAGCATTTTGGTGCGGCCAATCAATCGAGGTGTTTGCTCCCACGTCTTTCGCCGCGCAAACCAAAGCGGCAAAGATGTTTGGCGCGCGCAAGGCATTCGAGGTGATGGTCATTCTTTGCGAAAAGAATGGCGAAACCGTTCTCCACAATCCAGAGGAGTTTTAAGCATGATGGGTCTCGAAGAAATCAGAAGGCTTTCGATTTTGACAGCATTGCGTGCGCGTCATCACGGGATACGGCCGCGCGTTCCTACAGCGGAGCAACGCGAGGCATTCGCGCGCGGAGAGTTTTCGACGTTCCGCTTTCCGAACCTCGGCGACTATGTGCCGGCAGGATGGACGCTTGTCGAAAGCCATTTTGTCGACAAGCTCGGTTTTGGTTTGCCTGGGGAACCGGCCGCGACGCAATCCAATTTCGCACATCGCCTCGCGACCCTGCCGGCGGAGCATGGATACGCCATGATCGAGGAGGGACAATTCCAATGTTATATCGGCGAGTTCAAGCCCAAGGCGAAACGCGCGCCGAAGTATCGACCCGGAACGCTTTTAACAGAAGCGGAGCACACTGCATTCGCCGCAAAGTTAGACGCGGATCACGCTAGAGGGGAATACAATAAATGACACGCAAGGACTACATCGCCTTGGCCACCGCGTCGAAAGACGTTCGGCCCGAACCGGGTTGGGATGCAAACAAGCGTCTGCAATGGGATATGTGCGTCAAATCCGTTGCCGATGCGCTTGCGTACGACAACGCGCGGTTTGATCGCGCTCGGTTCTATGCGGCGTGCGGAGGTTTGCACAATGTATCATGCCTATCCGGTTGCGTCCCACGCATACCTCCCGTTGTGCCTATGCAATCTATCCGGTTGCAACCCACAAATCCCGGTGCCATATTCAGGGGGTCGGGCGATGGTCGCCCGAATAGGAGAGTGAGATGAAAGACGCCTGTAAGGTTTCGATCCCCGGCACACAGAACCTTTGCACCCGCGATACCGGGCACACTGGCGAGCATCGCTGCCGCGCGTTGGACGTGGATAATCGGAAGCGCACCGGCTCGGCAGAGCAGTGCTTCTGCCATTGGGACCGACCGGATACCCGCAAACACTTTATCGATTGCCCCGCGCGCCCGATTGATGCGGAAACGGCGCTCCGAATTACCTTGTCGTACTTTAAGGACCCCAACGGCGGAAACCCTGAGTACACCGAGGCCGTAGTTCGTGAAGCCCTTGCCGGATTTGGGGGCTGAGCCATGAAAAAACTGTCCTTTGGCAAAAGTCAGCCGTGGAGTGACCGGATGGGCAAACACACGGTCATCGAAATTCGCCGTGGCACAGGGCCAGCCGCCTTTTGTCCGGTCATCGGAAAGATCACGGGCGAGTCTGGCGTGGGCATCCCCATGATGGCGTACACCGTCGAATGCGAAGGCATTCCGACATTTACCACCTACAGCCTCAAAGAGGCCAAGACGCGGACGGAAGCCCGTTGGCAGAACCGGGGAGCGTGAGCCATGATGAGCCCCGCCACAGCCGACATTTTCAAATGGGAACACCTGCCGTTCCCTAAGTCCTTGCCGCAGTTCCAAAAGCTGTTCCCGGACAGCGACAGGTGCGCGCGATACCTCGAAGGCGCACGCTGGCCCAAGGGCTTCGAGTGTCCGCATTGCTTCGAGAAGGGCGAGCCGTTTCGCTTTGAGGCTCGCCCCGGCGTGCTGCGCTGCCGTTCCTGCCGCAAGGACATATCCTTGACCGCCGGAACGATCATGGAGCGCACGCATACGCCGCTGGCGACGTGGTTTTGGGCAGCCTATCTCGTTTCGAGCATGACGCCCGGCCTTTCGGCAGTGCAGTTCCAGCGCCAGCTTGGCCTGAGCCGCTACGAAACCGCGTTCCAAATCCTGCACAAGCTGCGGGCTGGCATGGTACGCCCTGACCGGGACAGCATCGGCGGCAACCTGAGCCGGGGCGATCACGTCGAGGTTGACGAAACTTGGGTCGGCGGGGCCACGCGCGGCGAAGGCAAGGGCGTTCACGATCAAACGCTTGTCATCGGCGCGGTTGAGGTTCGGCAGAGGCCCGCTAAAAAGGGCGACAAGCCCCAACGGCGCGGCGGTCGCTACGCTGGCCGACTTCGCTTGGACGTGATGCCCGACCGCACCGCCAAGTCCCTGTGTGGCTTTGTCGAGGAAGCGGTTGCACCGGGCGCTATCGTCATCACGGACGCGGCCCCTAGCTACGCCGGGCTTGGCAAGCTTGGTTACGCGCACTTGCCGGTTGTCGAGGCCAATGACCCCAAAGTGGCCGAGGAATATCTGCCGATCATCCACTTGGCCTTTAGCAACCTGAAAAGCTGGCTTCGCGGCACGCACCACGGGGTCAGCCCGCAGCACTTGCAAGCCTACCTCAACGAGTTCGCCTTTCGCTTTAACCGGCGCTTCTACCCGTTCAACGCCTTCCGCTCGCTCTTGGGTATCGGCGCGAACGGCGAAAGCCCGACCTACGATGGCCTCTACAGCGGGGAGTGGAAACACCCTACGGTTAGTGGTCATGGGTGAAAACCGGATAGGCATGCAATGTATGACCGTGACGTGCCGATTATTTGCGCGGCGATGCGAGCACACCGCGAGGTGTTCGTGCGCGGCGTCATGTTCGCACTCTTGAGCGCGCGCGTGCAATTCCCGCGCGTCCCTGAACAATGCCGCGAGCTTCACAAGCGTGGTGCCGACGCCGCTTGCTTGTGGGGTTGGAAATTTGACGCGTATGCGTACGTGATCGAGCACAGCGAAACACTATGGCTCCTTTCCCGCGAAGCACAACGCGCGGGCGTTTGCATCGGTAATCTTTGCGCAATCCCAGGCATGGGAATTGTAAAGGGCGCCTTTGTCGCGCAGATGCTAGGCCATGACGTTGCGTGCATTGATGTGCGCAATCAACAACGCCTTGGATTGCGTGCGCGCGCATGGCGCAGCGACGGCGAAGATCGCAAAACCGCACCGGCTTTTGGCCGCAAGATCGCGCGCTATGTCGAGCACACGCAAGGGCGCGCACGCGAACTATGGAACGATTGGTGCGACGACGCTGGCAGCGAATACGGTATGAGTGGCGAACGCGTCTCGGCAATGCACCGCGAGAGTATCGTGCCCAAGCGATTGTGGGACATCGAAACGCGTCCGATGCCATTCGCGGTCGAGAGCAACGAAATTCCATTTTAACCAGCGGAGAGAAACAATGCAGCATATCGTAATCTACGGCAATCCAATGTCCGGTTTCCGTTTCGTCGGGCCATTCGAGACAATCGACGACGCGCGGCGTTATATCGAAATGGAAGACGATAGTCGGAATTTTTGGCTTGCTGAGTTGGATGCACCAGCGAGTGATAATGGGGAACCGGAATGATCGAGATCGAGCTTCGCGCCGATGGACATCGGCATTTTGCGACAGTGACGCGCGAGGAGTTTTACCTTCGCGTGCGGCGCATGGAACGTATCATGCGCGCGGCAAACTGTGCTTTCGCTCTGATCGCGCGATACCAGGGCGGGCTTGTTCAAATCATCGCGCGCCACTAGAGGAGCAAATATGGAATACAATGTAAAAGACAAACACATTTTGGGCAACGCGCGGGTCTCTGGCATCGCGCGGGTCTCTGGCAACGCGCCTCGCTCTCGCTACTCGCGGGTCTCTTCCATCGCTCTGGTCTCTGGCAACGCGCAGGTCTATGACAACGCGCGGGTCTATGGCAACGCGCAGGTCTATGGCAACGCGCAGGTCTATGGCAACGCGCGGGTCTATGGCAACGCGCGGGTCTATGGCAACGCGCAGGTCTCTGGCGACGCGCGGGTCTATGGCAACGCGCGCATTTACGGGCTCATGCGTTCGGATGACTATTGTTTTGTTTATGTGCCGTGCGCGGACGGTGAATGGCGTGTGATCGCCGGTTGCCGCTACTTCACCATGCCAGAAGCGCGTGCGCATTGGCAAGCGACGCGCGGCGATACGCCGCTCGGCCGCGAGACCATGGTGATCCTCGATTGCCTCGAAGCCCTTCGCAAAGTGAAACCGGAAGGTGTGTGAACCAATGAAACAAAAATTGACGGTTGTTTGTGCCGAGGGTGATCATTCGCTCGGCGCCGGCATTCTGATTTACACGGTCGAGGCGGACCCGAACGATCAAGACGACGTGACGAATGCAGTCGAGGTCGCGCGCCAGCACGACCTCGGCGAACACGTCGACATGGAAATTTTGTTCGCGTTTGCTGGCGACATCGCAACAATCGCAGATTGGAGGGAATAACCATGAATATCCCGCTCGACCACAAATACAACGCGTGTCTTGCCCCGGACCAGCCTTGGGCGCGTCGGCTCGCATTCGTGGCTGACGAGGCGCGACATGTGCTAGCAAAATTCGGCACGCAACGCGTCGTCTCGACCAAAGACCTGATCGAGCTACTTTACCCTGAGAGTCTCGCGCGTGGTGGCGACGCTCACCTCGCCCGCAAGTCCATTGGGCGCCTCTTGCGCACGCTCGCAACCGGCGATCTTGCCGACTGTGCGCGGCGTGGTCCCATGGCCAAAGTGCGCGGCAAGGTCGTGCATCTGTGGGAGTGGGGCGCCCCACAGACGGCTGATGGGCTGCCGGTCTACAATGACGACTATGCGGCGCCGGCACCCGCGCCCGTTGACGTGGGCGAGTATATCCGCACCGCGCTCGCGTCATTCGAGCGTGATCCCGCATCGACTGACTATCAGCGCGGTTATCAGGCGGCACTCGAAACTGTGCAGCGCGAAGCGTTGGGAGTGCGTGCGGAGGGGTATTTCGTCGAACACAATGGAGAACAGTGGCAGTCCGTGTTCCCCTCGGCAGAAGCGCATCTCAGCCAATTGCATGTGACGGTCGCGGACGCGATTGTTTACATGATAGACGAACAAGGCGTGGCTGCGAACATTACTGTACTGGCATGAACCAAATGAGACTGCGGCCGGTTCCTTCGCAATAGGCCGCTAGTTTCGAGCGCGACAGTCGGCGTAGCGTATGCTCGGCTGTCGCGACACTTGCCTGCCATTCCTCCTCGGAAGCCTCTACAGAGCGCGGCATCAGGGTCGATGCGAGCACGTGCGTTGTCACCGCGTTCTCGCGCCCTAAGGCCAATAGCTCGCGTAGCACGCGCCCTGTGATCGAGCGCGCGAATGGATCGCCGGCCTCGGTCGCGGCTTCATAGTCCTTCGGATCGAGCGGATAGAAGACCAATGATGACGCGACACTTTGGCCTTGGAACAAGTATGGGAACTCGCGCTCCTCGGCATCCTTGTGCTTGCGCACCCATAGCTCGGCGGTCTTATGCGCGCGGTTGCTCATCACCTCTAGCACAGTATCGAAGCCCGCGTAGAACGCGCTCGAACCACGGGCGCCTCGCCCGGCATCTTTACCAGTGTGATGCAACACGATGACGCTGCATTGATACCGTTCGACCATGCCATCACAAAACGCAAGAAGGCGCCCGGCGTCGGCGACGCTATTCTCGTCGAGGCCCGCCATCATCTTTTGCAGTGTATCGAAGGCGATCAATCTTGGCTGCCGCTCGGCGAGGCGCTCGTCGAGCGCGATGCAAAATTCTTCAACATCGCCCGGCATTCCAATCATTGGCGCGCGCACCGTGTAGAAGTCAGAAACGTGTGTTATATCGTGTCCAATCTTCCACGCGCGACGCCGGGCTTTCTTCGTGGCATTCAGGCCCTCCAATGCGGAATAGACGGTCACACCTGTTCGGGGCTTCACTCCACACATAACCGTTCCGGTCGACGTGGACAACAGCATATCCAACGTCAAGAAGCTCTTGTAGGCACCGGATGGTCCTATCATCAAAATAGTGCTGTGCTCTGGTATCACGTTCTCGATTACCCATGTTGCGTCTGTCCCTTGCTCTTGTTCCGTTTCGTCTTCGAGGTAGAATTTCCTGTGCTGTTTTAGTTCGGCCGGCGCCACGACATCGGCGAACACTTCAGCCGCCGGCTTGACGGCCCATGCGCCGGCCTCGTTCTGCGAATAGTTGCTCGCGTTCTCTACTTTGCGCGCAATGAAGCCCGGCTTGTCGTTTGGCTGACAATGTGGATACCATTCGGTCAGCATCAGTTCGGTTGCAGTCTCGGGCGTCAATCCAATATTGAGCACCTCACACGCGATCTGATATGTGAGACCGTCGCCCCCGCTCTTTTGAATGGCAACTTTGCCACGCTTTACATAGTCGCGGAGCAACGTGCGAGCGGTTGTGATGCTTGTCGGCAGATCGAGTGGGACATCCGCCGCGACTGTCGCCTTGGCCTTCGGAGCAAGTCGAGCCGGCACCCAAGTGGGGAGGGAAGCGATTTCTTTGTCATCGAGTTCCTCGTATACACCGTCGATGCCTTTCGCAACGTCAACGACGCGCGAAGGGGGAATGAGCACGTAACCGCCGATGCCGCGCGTGTCGATCTTGGGGCCAAGTTTTTGCACGCTGCGCGCGGCCGACCCCTCGAAGTAGCGGTGCCGGCCGCCGCGTGGCGTCCGTACGCTGTAGGTCTCGGGGAGTTCATCGAGGCACGCGAGATCGGCGCCGACTTCCTCGTCGATAACGAACCAGCCGGCGTGCTCTGGGCACAGCGCCCAATTGTAATTTTCATTTTCGCTGATCCATGCTTCGATCTGCGTAGGGTCGCAGGAAGCCGCATGGAAACCGCCCGCACACGCCGGCTCTTTCGAGAGGGGTTTGCATGGGAAAACTCGAATGCCGGCGGCGGCAAACGCTCTGGCCGTATCGGTCAGCGTTGACATGCACCCCTCTGTGTGTCATAGGTCTACTACACGAAATCTGGAGGGGTTTCAAGTGTCTCTACCGTTGACCGTCGAAAACGTTCGGCTCGCGTACCGCTACCTTGCGGCGACCGAGCCTTTCGTGCGGTGGAATATGCCGGAGACCGACGATGTGACTTTCCTGATCCGCAAGCGACGTGATCTCTACGGGCACTATCGCCGTTGCAGAGGTTTCGAGCGCGAGCACGAGATCATGGTGTCGAGCGTCTTCATCGGAACGACGCGCACGCTGATGGAGTTGATGGCACACGAGATGATCCACCTTCACATGGGCTCGACGCGCATGGACAAAGGCGCTACAATTCACAATGCTGCGTTTCGTGCGCTTGCTGACATGGTGTGCAGGTATCACGGCTTCGATCCGAAAACGTTTTGAGGAGGGCTCAATGCTGTTGAAAGTCTTGTTACTCGCGACGCAATTCTTCTACCCATGGGAGCATCGCATCGCGCCGCCGGCCCCGGTTGTGCAATACGTGTGCATCGGCGAACTCTGGCCGGCGTTCTGTATGGGAGAGCCGTGGCATAAGGCCGAGACGCAAGAGTTTTGCGTGTGATCCTCGACTACAACGGCTCGCTCGGCTATTTCACATTGCGCGTCAATCGCCACAACGGCGTTGATGTGAACATGCTGATGCGCGAGCACGGGTTGGACTTCTCGGCAACTGCCTCGACGCCAAGCGAGGCGTTGCTGTTCACGCGCGAACCATACGCCGCGGCATCCTTCGGAAACTACGCGACCCCGCAAGCGAGAGGGCAATTGCATGGCATCATCACGGAAATCGAAGCAAGCTACGCGAAAGAAAGTCAAGCGCACATCCGTTGTCCGGCTGACAAAGAACTTTGGCCGTTTCAAAAAGCGGACATTGAGTATGCGCTACGGCGGCGGAACACTTTGGTTGGAGATCAGCCGGGGCTCGGGAAAACGCCGGTCGCGATATGCTACGCGAATGAAATTGCCGCCAAAAGAATTCTTGTGCTTTGTCCTGCCAATATTCGCCTCCAGTGGGTGAGACGCATTCGTGAATGGACAACGATGCGTTGGCCGTACCACGTTCACGCCATCTTGCATGGCCGTTCGGGAGTGCATCCAACAGCGGAGTGGACCGTCGTGTCGTATGATCTTGCCCGCTCCGAAGCGATCGGCAAACAACTAGCACGAGGGCACTATGATCTTCTCATTTTGGATGAAGCGCACTACCTCAAAACAATCGATAGTCGACGAACAAGATCGATCTTTGGTGGCGGAGACAACCCTGCGTTTGAACCAATTGCAAACCGATCTGCTGCGATATTGGGGCTCACCGGAACCCCTCTCCCCAATCGTCCGCGTGAGGCTTACACGCTTGCGCGAGGAATGTGCTTCGATGCAATCGATTTTGCTTCTGAGGAACACTTTCGCCATCGGTTCAACCCCTCCCTCGCGCGGGTAAGCGACAGCGGCAAGGTGTGGGTCGACGAGCGCGCCGGGCGCGAGAGCGAACTGCAGAACCGGCTGCGCGCAAACTTCATGGTGCGCCACCTCAAGCGCGAGGTGATGCCGCAACTGAAGATGCCAATCTATGACATCATCCAACTCGACGAGACCGGGCCGGTGAAACAGGCGCTCGAAGCGGAGAGCCTGCTCGATATTGACCCCGAAAACCTCGAAGGCGCCAACGCGGAGGTGCTCGGCCAGATCGCGACGGTACGGCGCATGATGGGCATTGCTTTGGCCCCACAGATCGCCGAGTACATCGACATGCTGATCGAAGGCGGCGAAGAAAAATTGGTCGTGTTCGGCTGGCACATTCAAGTGCTCGACATCCTGCAGGAGCGACTGGCGAAGCATGGCATCGTGCGGATTGATGGCTCGACCAGCCCGAACCAACGCGAGAAACGCGTCAAGAAATTCATCGACGAACGCTCTTGCCAGATTTGCCTCGGTAACATACAATCCATGGGCATCGGAACTGATGGGCTGCAGGAGGTGTCGTGCCACGCACTGATCGCCGAACCGGACTGGACGCCGGGAAACAACGTGCAGGCGTTCGACCGTCTCGATCGCGGCGGCCAAACGCGTCAGGTGCAGGGCGACATCTTCGTGGCGCCGAACTCGATAGCGGAGCGCGTGCTGGCGTCGGCGCTTCGCAAGATGCAAACGACGCACAAGGCACTTGATCGGAGGGTAGCATGAGCGACGACATCTATGCTGACATTGCGCGCGCCGCGAAGGTGGATCGAGATACTATGAAGCGGGTGATGACGGCTGCAGCGTATATGCCGCCGCGTCCGATTGCCAAGTCACCAAACCTTGCGATGCCGTATGGCATTGTGGAAGGCAGTGGGCCAAATGCGTGCGAGCAGGAGGAAGGCGCGTGAGTCTCAAACTCGAACTGCGTCGCGACATCAGCGGGCTCGGCCTCGCGATTTTCGTAATCGGGCGGCTGAAGGCGATCCGCATTCCGCTCGCGCAAGGGCTCTCGATGGAGATCGAGAAGATGCTCGCAGTCGAGAACGTGACGCTGCTCGATGCGCCGAACATTCGCGCGAAGAAGTTGGTGTCATGACCCGTTACATTTTGATCGCCGGCTTCCTTGTCGTGGGCGCTTGGGCGCACGCGCAGACTGCGCAGCACCAGCACGGCGTCAACGTGCCTGACTGGTATGATCCGTCATGCTGCAACAATCGCGATTGCTTCCCGGTCGAGAACGTGGCCGACATCGAAGCGATGCGCCTCGGTGATGCGCCAGTTTTCAAGTATCGTCCCACTGGGAATTTCTTCGGCCGCGACAAGTTCAAGAAGTCGCAGGACGAGCGATACCACGTTTGCATCGGAGTTGGCGGACAAAGCTATTGCATCTATCTGCCGACGATGATATAGTCTTCGTTTGTGAGATTGGCCACGGAGGGTGGACAAGATGCGAGGTAACTGGAGCAAAGGCCACGCGACTGCGCCTCGGAACGTCTTGAAAATTGTTCTAGCCGCGGACTGAGCAGGGACACCATGCCCGCGATCTCACACTTTCATTCAACTGGAGGGAATCCCCCATGCAAGTGACGAACGGAAAAGTCTTGTTCAGCCGCAAGGTCAAGCCGGCTGACTACGAAGGTGCCGAGTGCGCCGTCGAACTCTCCTTCCTGATCGAGGAGGGCGACGACCCGGCGGTGGTGACGAACACGGTCGCCAGGATGGCGCAGGAGCAGGCGCTCGAACGCCTCGGGCGCAAGACACAGGTGGCACCGGCTACGCCACTGGTGGGTAACAAGGAAGCGGCTGCGGCCAATCTGAACGCGGCCGACAAGTCCAAGCCTGGGCGCCCGCCGAAGGCTGCCGCCAAGCCGGCCGACCCGCCGAAGTCTGATCCGGCCGCGGTCACTGGCAACGACACCGATCCTGAGAAGTCGGCCGAAGCCATGAAGGCCGCGCACGCCGCGAGCGACGCTGCGTCCGTGGTCGAGGAAGGCGATGACGCGATCCTCGGCGGCGACAGTGTGCCGGAGGTGACGGACAAGATGTTGACGGACGCGATCACGCGCAAGAACGCCGCCCTGCAGAAGACGATCGGCACCGAGAGCCCGAAGAAAATTCGGGCGATGATCGCCAAGTACGCCGGCCCGGTGCCGAAGCAGTCGCGCGACATTCCGATGGCGGTGCGGCAGAAATTCCTTGGTGAACTGGAGGTGCTCGCATGAAGAAGTTTCTCTTGGCGGCTGCGGCGTCGGTCTGGTTCTGCGTACCGGCGCACGCAGTTGAGATCGACTTCGCGACTGTGCTGCTCGACCTTGATGGCAAGCCCTATCGGGACTGCATCAAGCCGAACGTCACCAAGACCGAATGCGACGAATGGGTCGGGCACAGCCTTGGCCTGATCGCCTACAGCGCGCTCGACAAGCCGGAGCAGGGCGTGAGCATAATCGAGCAGGCCAAGAAGGCGGTGCTCGCTCGCATGGTCTATCCCGGCAAGCATGACCCGCACGTTGTTGACGTGTCGGCCGCCGAAATCACCATGATGGTCGAGGCGATCGGCAAGTTGGGCCTGCGTCCGGTCGAGGTGATGCGCGCGATCGAGTTGCTCGACCCGGCGCGATTGAAGAAGTAATCTGACGCCTCATAAGCGTCAGTAGTCCGCAAGCGGGCGTTTTGCTAACGCAGCGTGCGGTACGGTTGCTCCTGGGCATGAGCAAGTGGAAATAAAAGGCCCCGAACTATCAGGAGCGGGAACTCATGATTAACGACGTGCAAGTCCACGAACTCCCCGACCACTCTCCGCTCGGGGCTTCCTCCGCCGAACGCTGGATGAATTGTCCCGGCTCGGTCGCGCTGCTCAAGACGCTTGAGTTGCCGGCGACCGACGAGCCCGAGTACCGAACGCAAGGAACCGCCGCGCATGAGGCTGCGGCTGAGTGCCTGCGCACGGGTGCCGACGCCTGGGAGGTAGTCGGGCAGAAGTTCGGTGATGTGGAGTGCGACACTGAGATGGCGGAAGCCGTGCAGGTCTTCATCGATACCTGCCGGCCGATGCTCGCGATCCCCGAAGCCAAGTTCTATATCGAACGCAAGATGTCGTCGCGCGCGCACCCGCTCATGTTCGGGACAGTCGATTTCGCCGCGGCGACGCAGAGCCTCCTCAACATCAACGACTACAAGCATGGGATCGGCGTCGTGGTTGAGGTGGAAGACAATCCGCAACTGAAATACTACGCCTACCTCGTGCTGCAGGATCACCCGGAGGTGCGCCGCGTCGTGCTACGTGTCGTACAGCCGCGCGCCTTTCATCCTGACGGGCCGGTGCGCCGATGGGAAACAACCGCTGAAGATATCGTGTCGTGGGTTCACGCGCAACTCATACCGGCAATGAACGTGACACAGATTGACAGCGACTTCATGGCCGGAGACTGGTGTCGCTTCTGCCCGGCGAAGTTGGTTTGCCCGGTGCTCACCGGCTTGTTCGGTGCCGCGGTTCACGCATCCAAGGATGCGGTCAAGGAGATGACGGACCCGATCCTCGGGCTCACCTACCAACAAGTCTTCGGCGTCAAGCAGTACATCAAGGCGTTGGAGGAGGAGACCTTCCGCCGTCTCAACCTTGGCCATGAAGTCACCGGCACAAAGCTGGTTCACAAGAAGGCGAACCGCGTGTGGCGCGATGGCGCCGTCGCGGTGATGAAGGGTGCCTTCGGGCCGCTCGCGCTCACCGAACCTGAGTTGAAGACGCCGGCACAGATGGAGAAGGTCGATCCGCAGGCACCGACGATGGTGAAGGAATGGGCTTACACGCCCGAAAGCGGGCTCACTGTCGCGCTCGCCGACGACAAGCGACCGGCGGTGAAGACGGTTTCTGCCGGCGAGACGTTCGCGCATGTTGACATTCCAACCGCGGTGGAGTAAGTGTTTTACATTCCGCAGCACTAGGCGAAAGCCTTAGAAGGAATTGGAGACGAGAGATCGCGTCACCTGGGAGCCGGGACTGCAGGTTCCCAAAGACGCTAGTGTAACGAAGGAAACGAAGATGACCGATACCAACAACGACGGCGTATTCAATCTCACCAAGCCGCTCACCCTCACCTTCCCAAATCTGTTCAAGGCGCGTCCGTTCAAGCGCAACGGCAAAGAGATCGGCGAACCGAAGTTCGACGGCAGTTTCCTGCTGGATGCTGACAGCGACGATCTCAAAGCGATGAAGGCGCTCTGCGTCAAGATCGCGCGCGCGGCTCGGCCGAGTGCCGATCTCAAGACCCTCGCGTTCCCCTTCAAGAGTGGCGACAAGCTTGCCGACAAGGCGAAGGAGAAGGGCAAGGATAACGAGGTCTCGCGTGGCAAGGTCGTGATCGCGGCGCGCTCGAAGTACCAGCCAAAGTTGGCGGTGTTCGAGGCCGGCAAAATCCTCGATCTCGAAGACGAGACCATGATCGCGCGCTTCAAGTCGCGCTTCTATCCTGGCGTTCTCTGCTACGCGCAGTTCAACTTCGTCTGGTACGACGAGGTGGGCAACGGCCAAGCCGGCGTGAACGCGTACCTCAACATGGTCCTCTCGACGGGTAAGGGCACGCGCCTCGGCGCCAATCGCTCGGCGGCAAGCGTGTTCTCCGGCTACGTGGGCAACGTCTCCGAGGTTGATCCGACCGCTGGACAAACGATGGACGACGAGATACCCTTCTGATGTTCGGCGGCGTCCGTCTCCCCCTCCCCGCTCCGACGACCCGCTGAACCGAGCCCTGCGTGTTAGTGGCGCGTTCCTACGCAGGGCTCACTTTTTCCGGGGTCTTACACATCACAGAACAGGTGACCAAATGAACATCACTCACTACGTCCTTGTAAACGAGAGCGGCGTCAGCGTTAAGGAGGCCAGCTTCTTCAAGGAGCAGGGCGGCCTTGAAAAAGACTGGGGCAAAAACTGGGAGCCCATCACCGCCGGCAGTCTCTACGAGGCGCGTCGCGTCGGTATCGAGCGACGGCGATCCCGTTTTTCACACTCTCATCGAACCGGCGGCGAGAACGAGCCGATGGAGACGGCGTGGCCAGAAGCGCGCGGACAATAGGCTATGACCTATCAAAAGTAAAAAGCCAATGTCCGTACCTTGGGTCTTGATGGACTTCGAGACTAGTTCGGCCTGCGACTTGAAGGCTGCGGGCGCATGGCGCTATGCCGAAGACCCAACGACCGAAGTTCTCTGCCTGTCGTACACGGACGGCAATGACACCTGGGTTTGGCTCCCCGAGCAGCCCCCAGACGAGCGGCTCCTCACTGCGGTCAACGACCCGAAGGTGATTTTCGTCGCGTTCAACGTCGCATTCGAGAAATCAATCTGGCGCCGGATCATGGTCGAGCAATTCGGTTGGCCCGACATCCCCAACGGGCGCTGGCATGACGTGCAAGCCGTATGCGCGATGCGTGTGCTGCCGCTCGCGCTCGAAGACGCAGTACGCGTGCTTAGCCTTTCACACCAGAAAGATATGGAAGGCGCGAAGATACTGCGCGAGTTGATGAAACCTGGGAAACGCGGATGGCTGGCGAAGACGCCGGAGAAACTCGCGCGGCTCTATGACTACTGCAAGGCCGACGTTGCGGCCGAACTCGACCTACACCTCCGCATGGGCTGGCTCCCGCCCGGCGAGCGCAACGTGTGGCTCCTCGACCAGCGCATCAACGAGCGCGGTCTTCACCTCGACCAGCACTACATCACGCAAGCGCGCAAGATCGTTGACGCCGCGATCCCTCCTTTGGCCGCGGAGTTCCGGTCGATCGTCGGCTACAACTTCGGCCAACGTGACAAGGTGCTTGACTGGCTTCACGGCTGCGGCGTCCCGATGCGCGACCTTCGCAAGGAAACAGTCGTCGAGGTGCTCGGCAAGGACATTGACGCCGAGGAGGACAGCAATGCCGGCGAGATCGAAAACATCTATCAGGACATGCTGACGCCGGAGGTGCGTCGCGCGCTGGAGATACGTCAGCTTGTCAACAGTGCCAGCATCAAGAAACTCGCTCGCATGGAGGCATGTGTGTGCGCTGACAGCCGCGCGCGCGGGCTCCTGCAGTATCATGGCACGGGGCCGGGCCGCCGCTCAGGCCGCCTCCTGCAGCCGCAGAACTTCCCGCGTCCGACGATCGAACTCGACGACAAGCCGATCGATTTTCAGTATGTCGTGGACGCGATCCTCACGGGCGACGCCGAGTATGTGAACGCGACGATCGGGCCTCCGGTCGAGACCGTCGTCTCGGGGCTGCGCCACGCTGTCACAGCGAGCCGTGGGCGCGTTTTGGTGTCGGGCGACTACGCCGGCATCCAAGCGCGCGTTGTGCTCGCCCTAGCCGGCCAGCACGACAAGACGGCCCTAATGGCGGCCGGCAAGGACATCTACTGCGACATGGCAGAGCAGATTTACAAGCGGCCGATCGACAGGAAGAAAGACCCGGCCGAGCGACAGGTCGGAAAGAACTCGGTTCTTGGCCTCGGCTTTCAAATGGGTTGGCGCAAGTTCAAACTCAAATATGCGCGGGAGCACACTGACGAGTTCTGCGAGACAGTCGTCACCACCTACCGCAAGGAGTGGGCGCCGTGCGTACCGAAGCTATGGTACGGGCTCGAAGGCGCCGCGGTTAAAGCTGTGTGGGAAGGCGGGGCGCATGAAGCCTTCGGAGTTGAGTACAAGATGTTCGATCAGTGGCTCACGGCGCGGCTCCCTTCCGGCCGGCTGATGTGGTACTTCAACCCGCGCAAGGTGCGCAAGGCGATGCCATGGGATGCGAACGACGTGCGCCTGGGTTTCACGTACGATGTGATGAAGATGGGCCAATGGACGACCGTCACTGCGTTCGGTGGGCTCCTCACTGAGAACGTCGTTATGGGGATCGAGCGCGACATCATGGTCGATGGCATGTTCGGCCTCGAAGCGGCCGGGCTCCCAGTGGTGCTCGATGTGCATGACGAAGTGGTGATCGAACCGCTCGAAGCGCAGGCCGACGCGAAGGTCTTCCGCGAAATTATGCTTGACGTAAAGCCATGGGTGCGGCAACTTCAAATCCCTGTGGATGTGCCGGCGAGTGACATTTGGATCGGCGAGCGTTACCGGAAGTAGGGAGGGAACATGGCACGGAAGAAGAAACCTGCACCTGTCATCGTGAAGCTGAAGAAGCGCAGCCCGCGCCACTCGCGCGACAAGGGCGCTGGCTTCGAGCGTGAGATGGTGAAGCTACTCTGCGAAGCAGGCATCTACGCTGAGAAGGTGCCACTCTCCGGCGCTGTGAAGGGTGGCTCCTTCGAGGGTGATATTGACGTGCAGCTACCGGGGAAGGCGCGTGTGAAGTTCGAGTGCAAGATCAGGGCGCGCGCTTGGGCTGATCTCTACCACTACCTCGAAGGCAACTTCGGTTTGTTCATCCGCCGCGATCGTGGGGAGCCGCTCGTCGTGCTGCGCCTAGACGACTTTTGCAAGTTACACGGCGAACAGTGGTGACACCAGCCGAGCGCCATTGTATCGCGCAAGCCAAGTACGCGCGCACTGAGAAGGGCCGTGCAACGAGTGAACGCTACGACAAATCCGAGAAGGGTCTAGTACGTCGTAGACGAGCACAGCGATCTGAAAAAGGACACGCTCGTAACGCACGGTACGATCGTTCTGAAAAAGGTCTTGTGAGAGGTAGACGTTATGTCCGCAAAAAAGATCAGTGAAGTCGAGCGTCTCCGGCGCGATGTCGCGGCGCTCAAGGATGCGGAGGCCAAGACACATACGAAGCTGCGCGTTGCCGAGCGCGAGCTACTCGCGATCCGGCGCGATAATATCTCCGCGGAGGAAATTCGTGCAACGCTCTATGGGCTTGCCGAATTGACGCCCGATCCCCCGACATGGATTATGAAGCCGTGGCCGGCAAACTTGCCCGGTGTCCCCATGACGATGTGGTCCGACTGGCACTATGGCGAACGCGTCTTCGCAGCCCAGGTCGGCGGCGTCAACGAGTTCAACCGCGCAATCGCCAAAGTGCGGATCAAGCGATTGGTCGACATCCTGCTCGACTTGACCATGCACCACATGACCAATCCGAAGTACCCCGGCATCGTCGTGTGCCTGGGTGGTGACATGATCTCCGGCAACATCCACGACGAACTGCGCGAGACCAACGATGGCTCGGTGCAGCAGACGCTCCTCGATCTGCAGGAGTTGTTGATCTCCGCGCTCACGCTGCTCGCCGACAAGTTCGGGCGTGTGTTTGTGCCCTGCGTGGTCGGCAATCATGGCCGCGGCACCTTGAAGCCGCGCGCCAAGAACCGCGTCTACGAGAGTTTCGAGTGGAACCTGTACTGCCAACTCGAACGCCACTTCCTGCGCGATCAACGCGTGCAATTTCTCATACCGGGAGAGACAGATGCCCACTTCTCAGTGCTCGGACACCGTTTCCTTCTCACCCACGGTGACGCTCTCGGCGTCAAAGGAGGCGACGGAATTATTGGAGCGTTGGGGCCAATCACTCGTGGAACGATTAAAGTCGGACGCTCTGAATCACAAATCGGGCGGGATTTCGATACGCTTCTCATGGGACACTGGCATACTTTCATTCCACGTGGAGACGCTTCCGCAGCCCTCGTTAACGGATCGTTGAAGGGCTACGACGAATACGCGCGCCTGTTCCTGCGGGTGCCGTACAGCCGGCCGTCACAGTCTCTTTGGTTCATTCACGAGAAACACGGCTTCACCGCGCAGTGGCCAATCTACCTCGACGAACTGCGCACCAACAAGGGCGGCGATTGGGTCACATGGAGGAAGTAAATGCCTTATATTAAGCAAGAACGACGCAACGAACTGTTGCATGATCTGACCGGGATTGCATCACCGGACACTGCCGGCGAGTTGAACTTCATGTTCACCAAACTCGCTGTCGATTTCTGCCATCAGCACGGGCTTTCGTATGCGCGCATCAATGACGTGATTGGCGCGCTCGAAGGCGCAAAGCTGGAGTTCTATCGGCGTGTTGCTGCACCGTATGAAGACACCAAGATCAAAGAAAATGGAGATGTGTACTAATGGAACAAGCGACATCGGACTACAGCATCGACACGTCGTTCTTGCGCGCGGTCCACGCTGAGATGCTGCGCGCGCAGACCAAGCATCCAACACCGATGCGATCGGCACACGAGGGTTACGCGATCCTCAAAGAGGAAGTCGACGAGATGTGGGACGCGATCAAAGCCGACAATCTCGATGACGCAAAGAAGGAAGCGGTGCAGGTTGCGGCAATGGCGTTGCGGTTTCTGCACGATAGTTATCATGGGTTTCAACCATGAGGAAATATGTTTATCTTGCCGGCCCGATCATGGGCTGCACGAAGGGCGAAGCGAACGACTGGCGGCAGTACGTGGCCAAGCAGTTGTTCGAGCGCGGCAATGGTGGGATCGTCGGCATCTCGCCACTGCGGTGTGAGCCACTGATCGGCGACCGCTACTCGTTGAATTATCCCGATCCCAAGTTCGGGACGGCCAGGGCAATCGCAGCGAAGAACATTCACGACGTTCAGTCGTGCGACATGATCCTCGCCTACCTGCCGACGCCGGCTGCCGGTAAAGTGCAAAGCTACGGCACCATGGCTGAGTTATCCTGGGCCTACGCGCTCAACAAGCAGGCGATCCTCGTGTCGGATGACCCGTACATGATGGCGCATCCCGTCATCGACATCCAAGCTGGATGGAAACTCAACACGCTCGACGACGCGATCGATGTCATTATCGGTGTGCTCGGTGGCTACACTGGAGGAAAGAATGTTTGACATCCCCGCTGACGCAACCAATCTTCCGCCACTCGTGCGCGAGGTAGACCCGGAGGAGCCGACGCCGCACACGCTCGCAACCGACGCCGCACTCCGCAAACAAATCCCGATGGCGCGCGGGCTCCTCGACTACTTCCCGAACGCCTTGGCCCTGGTGGCGCATGTGTCGTTCAAGGGCAACCAGCAGCACAACCCCGGCCAGGAGATGCATTGGGCGCGCGGAAAGTCAACAGACCACGCCGACTGCATCGTGCGGCATCTGCTGGAGCGGGGCACGAGCGACACAGATGGACTCCCACACAGTGCCAAGCTGGCGTGGAGAGCGTTGGCGTTGTTGCAGGAGGAGTTGGAGGCCAGCGGCGCCGTGCCGATCTCCAGAGGCTCACGGAAGCCGGTGCCAGCCGTTCAAAGCTAGGATCAGATACAGAAGACTAGTGCAGAGCGCGGCAGCGATGCCGCGCGCTGTCCATTTGCCGAGCACCTTGTACTTGTCATCGAGCCACTCCTGCATGGCTTCCTTGAAGGCCGCTTTGACAAGTTCGTCGCGGTGCGGGTCTTCCACGACATCCTCACAGTGAAGCCGGCGAGACCGTGCCGTTGAACCAAGTGCGGCAGACCCACGTCACGATCGCCCCGGCGCTCTGGATCGCGAGCACCAGCTTGACCTGAAGTTCGGCCGGCATGTCACAGGCCGCACAGCCGGCAACGACCGCGATCGAGACCGCCATGGAAATCGCCTGCGTCCAATTGATCTTGGACAACCATGCGGTCTTTTCGGGGACCAGCCGCAACGAATCACTCACGTCAACCTCCACTCGGCATAAGTTCCGGGCACCACGGCCACCAAAAGTGGACCATGAGGCCGCCGGTCAATATTCCGAGTAGGAAGATCAGCGGAGGCCAAGCCTTCGTTATGACCCAAGTATAGCGAGAAAGCGTGAGTTGTCCACGCCAAAGTGCGTACCCTTCGAGCAAGGCGAAGCTGGCGGCAAATGCCGCCAGCCAGAGGGTCCAGGTCCAATAGTTGACCATAGCTCACCAGTAGATGAAGCCGACGATCGCGAGCAGAACGATCACGACGGGGATCAGAATAGGCCAGAACGGGGCCTCCTCGATCGGTTCCATGACCGGCGGCGCCTCGGGTTCGAGATCGATGTCCTTCAGGAACACCCACCCTTTCTGCTTCGACTTGTCGACCTGAACTCGCACCCAGGTTTGGTCTTCGTTGGTGTAGTAGACAAACAGCCGGTCGCCGGGGTTGAGTTCGTCGAGCGACTTCGAGTTCTTGGTGTCGTCCGCGCGCAGATGCAAACCACCAACGCGCTTGGACACTTTGCCGTATCGGGCGATATTCATTTCACAGTCTCCTTCAGGTTAGGTGGGCTTGAGAATTTTCGAGATCATCGACAGCAGCCCGGAGCCGCCGACGCCGGCAAGCAGCATGGTCAGGATTGAACCCGTTGGTGTCGCTGTCGCGCCAGTTGCGGTGCCAACCGTACCGAAGACCTGCATCAAGCACAAGATCACGTAGCTCCACAAGGAGCCGTGCGTCGCGAGACTCGGGAACAGCTTCGTGAGAAACGTCAGATCAACGGTTGTCTTATTGGCCGCGACGTTCGCCGTGATCGTCGCGAGCTTGTCAGCCACGAACGCAAGTTTTGCCATAGTAGCAGCAATCTGCGCAGGATCGAACTGCGGCACCGGGGCTGGCATCGGCTCGGGCGTTGGAGTGGGGACTGGATCGGGCACGGGGTCTACCTTTCTTTGGTTCCGCAGCTTGTAATAAGTGATGGCTTGCTGCTGGCGCGACAAGCCGGCGACTTCCGCCGGGGGGTCGATCGGTCGCCACCTGACGATCGCATCCGTAGGATATGTCTTCGGAGTATAACCGACTCGCTCGGCACATACAGCAGAAATGTCGATCAGGCGTCCGGTCCACGGAGCCGGGCCGGTCTCGGTGCGCTGCTCGGTCGACCGCACACCATTTGGAAACAAAACCTCGTACCAGTCGCCCAACTTGCCGATGTCGTAAAACGAGATGCCTTGACACTCATCCGGCACGCCGAGCGCGTTCGAGCCCTTCTTGTCGCCCTTGTCCTCCCACACGTACTTGCCAGTGAACCACGAGTACCAACTTCCTTTGCCATAGCCGGTAAATTCGGGGTCGGCCGACACAGGACGTGCGAGCACCCATGGTCGCGTATCGTCGCCGCCTTTCACATTGACGCTGACGTGCATGTGCCGATCGTGCGGGTTGGAGCCGGTGTAGGTCTCCCACGTCCATGCCGAAACACCATTGCGAGAAGCGTAGCTCTCGTCGCCACAGATACGCCTGTTCGAGATGAGGTACTTGATGCGGGGGTCACGGTTTTGCCGCAGCACATCGGCCAAGGCATAGGTGTCGCAGCCGTGCGCGGGATCGTGCGTGATGTCGAGCGCACGCACAATCCCATCCGAGGCCGGGTTGTGATCCGACTTGGTGGCTTGATGGGCGGTGTCGCCGATCGTGCCGTCATCGGATTGGCTGCGGCCTGGGAACTTGGCGTTGACCTGATCCCAAAGCGTATGCAGACTATAGGCAACCCGTTGGCCGCCGTCTTGACCCCACCAGGGCATCAATTCCTCCGCTTCTTCGTCTTCTTGGGCTCGGGCTTAACCGGCTTCGGGGGTGTTGCAGGAAGGACACATGGCACCGGAGGTGGCGGCTCTGGCACCACGACGACAGGCTCGGGAATGGCAGGCTTGGGGGCCGGCAGAGGCACCAGCGCCGGGGTAGAAACAGGGGTAGGATGCGTTGGCGTAACCGCCGGGCTAGTGGGATGGCTGAAGGTCAAGAATGCGAGCACCCCGCCCCCCAGGACGAGCGATACGACGGTGCCGATAACTTCTGGACGTTTCATTTTGTTCCCCTCCAAGGGCATCGAGCCGGGTGTCGGCCCGAGCCCCAGGTAGCACATTATTTGACCGCCTTCAACTTCTCGATTTCCAGCCGGAGGTTGTCGTTGTCGGCTTTAAGTTCTTGGATCGCTCGCAGGCCGATGAAGAACAGGGCGCCGGAATCGTAGTTGATCGCCACACCTAAAGCGTTGTGGTTTACGAGCCCCGGCAATGCCACTTCAACGCCTTGCGCGGTTGGGCCATACTGCATTCTAGCTCCATCGTCGCCATGTCCCGGTCGATAGCGGTAGTTGAGCATGTCGATCTTCATCAATTCGGCAAGACCGGCCTGCATAGGTGCAAGATCGGTTTTGAACTGCTCACCGGAAGTGCCGAGGCAGATACCGAGGGCACCTGTGCCGGTATAAAGAAGGCCAGTTGCCGCAACACGACAAACTGTCGCGTCTGTTTGCGCAGTGTCAGCGGCCATGGTGATGACACTGAGGGTGTCGGTAAAGATTGCGCCAGCTACTCCGAGCCCGCCGCTGCTAACGATCGCACCAGTTGTTTTCGAGGTTGAAACAGTTGTTTGATAGGCGATGACACGAGTTGCGTTCACCCCCAAGTTAAGGGTGCCAAAAAGCCCGCTATAGACGCGATATTCTCCGACGCCTTTAGTCGACCAGATCAGCCCGATGTCGGTATCGGAGCCATCGACATAAAATGTCGGTGACGTGCCGGTGGCTGACCCGCCTGCAAGGTAATAGTTGACTGCGTTAAGTGGATTGCTGAATTGAATGACTTGTAATCCACGACTGGTCATTCCCACTGTTACTGCATCGAGAGAATAGAAGCCAGCAGTGGAACTTGCTGCGAATACGATCGATGGCGCAGCCGCGCTTCCATTCGCGAATGTTGCTACGCCTGTAAATGTTGGGGACGCCGCAAAGGAAGTCGCGCAACTCCCGGCACTCGTTGTGACGACGCCAGTCAACGCCGGGAAGTTGGCACAAGGCAATTTGCCCGAGACTGTCGAGGTTGTGAGTGCAACAGTGAAACCTGCGCCCGTGGCCCCACCGACCAAAGTGCCAACAGTTGTGATAGACGACGTGACGACGTTCGCGGCGAGGGTCGTTCCCGTTATTCCACTCGCCGGCACTGCTGCTGCGGTAATGGAAGTGTTGCAACCAAAGCCGGTGTTCGTCGTCCAGATCAAAGCACTCGCGGCCGTGCTACATGAACCCACGGCCAGGGCGGTAGGAGCCGCCGAGCCTGATGTAGCATTACCGACAACGGTATTGGTTGCTTGCGTCGCAAGGCTCCCAAGCGCAACAGACGTGACCGTAAAGGGTGCTCCAACGCTGGCTTGTTGCACGATCCCCGAAGTGGCTGAGAAGTCGGTCGTCCCGCCTGGGAATGTCAGGATGCTGCCGGTCCCGGCGACAGCGGCGACCTTCAACGTAAGCGTGCCGCTCGTCAGCCCGGATAGCCCGAGCGTGCCTGCCGTCGTTCCGGCGACGCCAAGCAAAGGCGTAGCCGTGATCGACGGAACCCCGCCTGAACTTGTGTTCAACATCCCGCCGTTCGCGGTTGCGAGGCCAACGATCACGTTCGCACTGCTCGAATAAAGCAATTGATTGAGTGTCGTTGTGTCAGGGTAGGTCGCGGTCGTCCATGCCGGATTCGCAGCCGCTCCTTTTGTCTGTAATAGTTGTCCTGATGTACCGGGGTTAAGCACGGTCCAGCCAGCATTCCCGCGATAAAATGTTTGACCTTGCGTTGACCCAAAAATCGCGTCAAACGCGGCACTGAAAGTATTATCGGTTGGCTCCGCTGCTACACCAGTGATGTTTGACCAAACTGAATAGGCGGCAAATTTGGTATTGCCTTCGTAGAGCCCATCGCTTTCTTCGTTGCCATCGGCGTTGCCTGGAAAATAAGCGACGCCGGCATCTTGCGTGTTGATGACACCACTCAGTCTCACATCATATCTTGGCCCATGGACGGTGCCGGTAAACGTGCTGTTGAAATGCCGAATATAAGCAGCATCAGCGCAAGCGAAGCCACGAGCAAAAGTCCGCGTGCCGGTAAAGGTAACAGTATATGCACCTGTGCTTTCAACGACCCCGTCACCTTCAGCCGCAATTCCGCAGAACCCGTCACCACTGTAACTTGTGTCGGCAGCGATACGGATGAAACCACCATACGTTGCGAAAACACCGGAAAAAAGAGTCGCAAAATCATTGAAATCGATCTTGCCAATGACTTGGACTTCACACGCGCGTTGTGACTGAATACCAAATCCCGCAGTCGTGGTCTTATACCGAAAACCGCTCAGGTAAACTTTCGCACCTTGGTCGCAATAAAAACCATCCGCGCTTGTTGTGTGGATAGTCACGTTGGCGGGCGTTGTAGTATCACCATTGATCCAAAGTGTTGCTCCCCCGGGCAAGGCTCCGCTGAGAACTCCGCCGGCTGTTTGGCCATTGATCGTCACCGTGTCAGTGTAGGTTCCTGCCGCCATCTCGATTTTGATGAGCCGAGTTTGACTCATGCCGTCGAGTGTGTTCGCGACAATTGCGATTGCCGCCGGCAAAGTCTTACAGGCAGAAGTCCCCGCGGCTAAACACGTGTTGGCATCGTTGCCGTTTGTGCCGTCGACATAATAGATACGATCGACTGTCAATGCCTCTCGGATGACCATGCACGCGGGATCGCTTGTCGTACTAGCCCACCACGGAACTCCATTCGCGGCGCAAGGGCCAAGTGATCGGAACCCTGTGTTGCCAGGGCCTTTCCCAATTGGGATGGAATGATTCGGCACTTGCCATTGCGCGACTGCCGCAGACGCGGTAACGAGCAGCAAACAAAATGCAAGAATAATTTTTTTCATCGGAGTAACCATCCTGACAAAGAGGTGAGTGAGAGCATTCGCACGCTTCCACCCGACTGCGCGACACCACCCGAGCTAATCACCCATGGATTCGTTGCCCCCATGATCTTCTCAGTGGCAGCCGGCGTGAGAGTGATGTCGCCTGCCAACCCGGTCCAGTCATAGATTTCAAGATCGACTTGATCGCGCCCCACGACGGATGGCAGCGTACATGGTGAGGCGCTCGCGCCAGTCTTGTTGAAGATCAGGATTTGCGTCGTCGACAAGATGGTCGTGGTGCCTGAAGCCGTCACAATCTGCACGTTCTTGTTCGCGGAGATCAGAGCCGCAAGCAGCGCGAAGGGGATCGCCTCTGTTGGCCCTGCGGCACCCGGCAGGCGCCCCACGACTGTCGACGGCGGGAGGGTCTGCGGCCAATACGGAAGGCCCGCTTGCGTCGTCGGGTTGGCCGGGTAGTTGCCGGCGGATTGCGTCTGTCGTCGCCAAAACGTCGTCATTTGGCGGCCTCCTTGACCTGCCGGATCGCTTCATTCCCTTCCCGCGCGATCTGGATCATACCGAAGTAGAGGGTATCGATCAACTGCCGCTTTTCGGCCGCCGGAGTGGTTGGGTCTTTCTGGATCGCGCGCACGACTTGCGACTGTGTGGCCAAGGCGTTCTTCATGCCGGTCAATTGTCCGACAACGTACTCTCCACCCGCGGCTTCGATGCGGTTCATGGCGTCTTCGTTGCCTTCTTTCGCCATGCGCTGCCACGTCGCGAAGTGCCGCTGCCCGATCTCGAAGTCACGGTAGAAGTCCTCGATCGATTGCGTGTTTGCCATCGGATAGCGCGCGATGAACGCCTTGACCACCGGAAGATCGGCGAGTGTGCTGGCCGGCGCATTCGCCGGGTCAGGGACGACGCCGGCCTTGCGGAGTCCATAATCGACGATGTTGAGCGCGTGCTGCCCCATCGTTCCACCCCATGCACGCACGTAGTTCTCGATCATAATCGGGTTCGTCAGCGCACGAGCGACGCCGCCGGCAAACAAATCTTGTTGGTCAACGCGCGCATCCTTGATGCCAGGGAAGCCGGCTATGAACTCGCCGAGTGCCTTGGTGGTCTCGGTCGTGTACGGAGTGAACTGGTACTCCGGCAACTGACCTTCCATCTGATGCGGCACTAGGGGACGCGATGCGAAGATGCGCCGGCCGGCAAACTGCTCGATCATCGGGCTCACGAAAGATGGCGTCATGTTGCCGCCGACAAGCGCGTCCATCACGGAGCCGCCGAAGTCTTGGAACGCACGCGGGTTCTCCGCGAGATACTTCTCGGCCATGCGCTCGGGGAAGGAGCCAAACAGCATCCCCAGGAAGAACGGTTTCGGGATGCGGAACAGCGTGCCGTTGTTGACCTGCATTTGCCCGTTGAACACACGCACTTGATCGTTCGCGCGCACGCCAGCCTGATCCGGCGTCGCGGCCTCCCACTTGTCGGTTGGCACAATCCAGAACACGTCTTTCTCCCACGTCGGGAGTTCTTTGTACCGGCTGTCGTCCTTGTTCGCCCACCACAGCAACAGCGACGGCAGCGTGACGCTGAGCGTTGCCGCGGTCGTCGTGCGAAATGGATTTGAGCGCATCTGCTCCAGCATCTTCGCGGTCTCTTGGATCGGCGCATTCAGGAACGCCACGATCATATTGGCCGAGTACATCTTCGCACCAATGCGCGCGTTGTCGACACCAGCTTCACGACTCTCCCAAGCCGACGCGATGATGCGTTGCTTCTCCGCACTGTCGCCGCCTTCACGCATTCCGCGCCCCATCGCATCGAGGAGATCGTCCATGCGGAACTCGCCCTGCCGAGCGCGAAGGTCTTGGCCCTGGAGTTCTGCAGGCAACGTCGTACGCTCTGGCACATATCCGTCACCACGCGTCTCCAGCCGGCGCATCTCTTTCTTGAAGGCACCGAGCCGCGTTGCGTTGGTCGTCAACTCCATGAACATCTGCAGCGGATGCAGCACGTATCGCCCGACCGGAGCGAAGGGGAGGCCAAGCACAGCACCACCCTTATGCAGCCAGGACGCGTTGGGATCGATGATGACGTTCCACGAGCGTGTGAACAGTCCGGTCTCTTGCGTCAACTCGTGTAGATTCTCGCGCATGAATTGGCGCTCGAATGCGACGAATGAGTTATTGCTGCCGCCGCCCTTCATCCAGGCAACGAAGTCGGCATCCTTCATGATGTAGCCGGCAATGCCGCGCACCGTGTCGGCCGGCGAGAAGACGCCGTGCGTGACGGTCGCCACTGCGTTGAAAAACTCACGCCAGATGAAGCGCACACCAAACTCCGGCGAGAGCACGACGCCAGCGCGCAACAGGTTCGCCGGCTTCGATAGGATACGCTCCCACATGCCAACCGCTTCCACGTCGAGCCCTTTGAAGGCGCGCGCGAGTTCCGGCGCCACCTCGTAGGTCTCGCGCACACCGTCGCGGTAGATCGTGACATGACCCTCGCGCTCGCCCACCGCCGCGTCGTGGAGCAGGTTTGCCAACTCCGGGGCATCGCGGGCGCCGAGGTTGCGCAGAGAGGTGCTGACGGCATTGTGCGTCGCTTGGTCGACGGTCGCCGGCAGGTTCGCCACCGTGCGCTCGGCGCGGCCGGCGCGCGCTGCCGCGGCATCGTTCTCCAGCAGCAGGTCGATCAGCTTCACGCCAACCGCGTTCTTCTCCGCCATCTGCGTGAGCAGATACGTGTTCTTGACGATCGTCTCCAACGGATCGATGACCATGAGATCGCTGCCGTGGATTGGCACGATCGGGTTGCGTGCTTGCAACGACGTGGCGCCAACTCGGTTGAGCGCGATCTGATCCGGGTTCTCACCGATCACGCGATGGAACGGCACGAATAGCCGGTTGTTCGCAACCATGGCGTCGTAAGCACGTTCATTGAGCACACCGGAATCGCGCAAGTATGCAGCGACCCGGTTCTGATAGTCGACCAGTTCTTCCATCACGGGACCGAACCGCCGCGTCATCGCTTGGCCAAATGCACGGACATGAACCATGTCGAAGCCATGCTCGACGCCGCGTGCGTCGAGTTCGGCCGCGCGCGCAGCCGCCACGAAGCGGCGGAAGTCGGCGACACCGCCGGGCATCTCATGCAGCGGTGCCAGGATTTCTTCGAGCGAGCGCCCGCTGCGCTCGTACGTGTGGAAGTCAAACGTCTCGCGTCGGAGCATCGTGTCGGCTTTGCCCGCCCAACCCGAATACAGGCGCGCCAGCTTGTATGGATCATCCGCAGCCGTCAGCGCCGCACGAGCAGGACGTTCAGTCGCCAATTCTGTTCGCCACCGTTCTAAACCTTCGCGCAAACCTTGTGCTTGCGTCTGATAATGAGCACGAGTTTCCGGTGGGTGATGCACGTCAGCCGCCGCCCGCTCCATACTAGCAAGCTGTGGTTCAGACATCGCAATAAGCCGGTTGAGTTCAGCTTTTCGTTCAGCAGGTAGAGTCACGCCCGGTGAACCCGCGCGGTTCGGCAGTTCCTTGATCGGGAAAAACTTGTCGACGAACCAAGTGTACATCTTCGCAAAGCTGAAGCCGGAGCGCGGTGCGCTCTCGCCAACGCTCAAGCGGCTGTCGATCGCGGCGCGTGCGGCGTCGAGATCGGGCGCACGTGGCGGAGGGGGCGGCTCACGCGCCGGGCCAATACCAGTCGGCGGCAGCGCAGGCGGGCCGAAGCCGCCGCGGCCGGCGTCGTCGCGTCCACTGAAGTCAGGGCCGCGCCCACCGCCGGGCGGTTCGCCACCTGGGGGCGGAGGCGGCTCCCATCCGCCGGCTGTGCGCTTCGGCAACGAACGCTGCGCGATGTCGACATACGGCTCCAGTGCATCGCCGTAACGCGCGGCGAACAGCGGCATATCCTTGCGTGCGCCAGGGTTCGAGAGCCAAGTCGCGATAGCATCCGCCATCAATTCATACGGCTTATTGCCATAGCCTTTGTATTCGGGTTTGTTGTCGAATAATTCCCACAGCTTAGGCCTGAAACGGCGCGATACGGCTTCAAGTTCAGCAGCTAAAGCGGCGTCGAGTTTTCCAGTTGTATCCTTGCCGGCGTTAAAGACATGAAAGTCAATCGCGTGCGCTGCTTCGTGATAGAGCACTTCCGAACGCCCAAGCCCGTACCATGATCGCATCGCAGCCTCGGGATTGGAAGGCATATAAACAAAGCCCCCTATCTTGCGACCACTACGACTCACCGCTCCTTGAAACTGTGGCCCGGCTTCACGTCCATGCGCAGCCGCTACGTCGCTCGTCATCTCCGGGCCGACCATGAAGCGGAAGCCAGCACGCCGGCCGAACTCCTGCATGTGAGTGGCGATTTCATCCGGCGAAGTGTCGAACTGCAGTTCGCCGTGCTCGTCGATCTTCACAACCGACGCACGTCCCTTCGCCAACTCGTCCTCAACCACTGCCTTGCGACGCTGCACATCGCCGAGATCATCTTCTACGTCCCAATTACGGGTGCCACGCTCAGTCGCTTGCTTGATTGTTTCTTTATGTTTGGCTTCGAGTCGCGTGAGGAAAGCGTGCTCGCGTTCGTTCTCAGCTTGCCGGCCAATGAACTGCAACCACTGATCGAGATATGCCGCAAAAGGTGTACTCGCGCTCAAGCCATACGCGTCGATATGCGTACTCTCCGAAAGCAACTGCTGCGCCAGTACCGGATCACGCTCGGCATCGGCGAGCACCTCCGCGGGATGGATGCCCTTGTCGTAATAGAGCATATCGAGTTTGCCGCGCACGATGTCGTGCTGGTTCAGCCTCTCGGTCAACTCGACTGGCGTCTCCGCCGGCCGGCTAGACTTGTTCGTCAGAACTTGTGTCGCGTTCTCGAAGTCGGCCTCGCGCGGGAGACCGCCGATGCGCTCTGGCACATGGTTGCCACCCGGCGTCTTCACCGCGCGTTCAGCCACATGGTTCGGTGTCTGCAGCAATTGAAACTCAAGCAACTCGCGCGCAGCCTTACCCGCTTGCGCACCTTGCGATTCGCTGTCGGTGATGTCCTTGACTGTTTGGCCAATCATGCCGGAAAGCCCATGTACTGTGCCCGAGACGGCGCGGAACAGTGTGTCCCCGAGCACAGAGACAGTTGTACCAACCGTTTCGTTGAACAGAGACAATGGCCCTCCGCGGCCGTTCTCGTCACGATAGATACCCATGTCACGCAGCTTGCCGATCGTGTCGGGTGAGAAGCCAAGCGGCTCGCTGCCGAAGCCCTCCGCGAAGCCGGGAATGAATGCCGCGAACTTGCTCTGCAGATCGGCGCCTTGCTGCAACCGTTTGATGAACGGCTTCGAGACGTGCGGGTCATCCGCCGGCTGATCGGCGCCGAAGTAGCGCGCGATCTCGGACGCAGGCGTACCGGCGCGCTCCATCTCTTCGCGCTTGGTGTTTGCCCAAGTCGTGATTTCGTCGTCCCTGAAACCGCCGGCCTTGAGAGCGGCGATCGGGTTGGTGTCTTCTTCAGCCATTATTGGCTCGCTGGTACAGAGGGACGCGGCTTGACGCCGATGCGCGTGAGATACTGTTCTTCACTCTCTCCCGGTTGCCGCGGCGGCACAGTCGGCGCCCGTGAGGTCGGAGTCGTACGCGAACGGTCACGCACGCTCTCAGTGAGCGTTTTCTGGAACGGGCGCAACGCTTCCGGCTTGCCCACATAGTCGGGCTTGCTCGGGTTGAACAAATCCATCGGGTCTTTGCCTTCACGCCGGTAATTCTCGACCTGCTCCACAACGTAACGCTGGTAACGGTAGAACTGTTCTGACCCCGGTGCATCAAGACTGCCTTGCATCAGGTTGGACTTGTCGATCAGCGGCTTTACACCGGACAAGAAGTTCTTTTGCACGATACCGAGCGCCTCGCCTTGCGGATTGCGCGACGCTGCGAACTCGCGCCGCAACCAATCGTGATCCGTGCGTGTCAACTTGCCGTCAATATATGCCTGATCGATCGGGCGCGTGTCCTTGAGCCGCCCATCACCCTCTGCGTTGATCTGTGCAAACAACTGTTTTGAAGTCTCCTGCGACACACGCGCCGGAGCCTCCGGCTTCGTTACGCGATCGACGATCCCGAGGAGGGTGCGCTTCGCCGGGTTAGAAAGATTGTCATCGTTCACGATGTCCTTTGCCGTGACACCAGAAGCCGTCTTCGGGTCTTCACTGAAGATACCCTTCATATATCCGGCTTCCGCTTCCTCGCTGCGGTTCTTTTTGTCAATATCTTCAATATGCCGCTGATAAGCTTGGTCGGTACGCTCCGCACGAATCTGCTGCTTTGCGTTCGCGACAATCGCCTTGGCCTCCGCTCCGCTGATGTACTCGGCATATGTCCCTTTGTTGATGGCTTCCATCGCAGCTTCAGGGCTCTGCGAGGCCAACCCCATGAGAGCCGACTTGACGATCTCCGATTTGCCGTGCTGCAGGAGTTCGGTCTGCACCTTTGACGCCTGCGTAGCGTTCAACGATGGACTCGTGGCGACGAGGCTCTTGACCGTCTCGTCCCAAGTTTTGATGCTCTCCATTACGGATGATGGGTCATTGCGCACCGTCGAGGAAAGCGCGTTCTTCGTCTGGTCGAGGTTCACCGCAAGCGCATGACCGGCCATAGTCGCTTGGTCGGCTTGCGTCTTCGTCGTCATGTGGTTGCGGAAGGAATCGACCCGTGTCTCCATCCACTTCTGACCACCTTCGGTCACGAAACCTTCTCGGAATTTTTCAAGCGCCGGCTCTAGCGTGTCCTGCAGAAACTTCGGCGCGAGCGTCGGATCGTTCGGGTCCGCGTTCTTCGCGCGATCGTTCCACATCTGCGTCGCGTTCGCCTGCATCTTGGCGAACTCACGCGCCCCGAGACTGATCTCCTGGTGCTCCTTGTACTTGACCGCAACATCGCCGACCGCTTCAACCGCACCCGCGATCCGGCGGCCAGTATCAATGTCAGCCGCGGCAATCTCGTTGTAGGCACCTTGCACGCGCCGCGCGGACCCGGAGAGCGCGGTCGTGCCACGGTCGGTCGGGTTCAGCGCCAGAGCAGGCGCGCTATATTCTTCAATACCAGCCATTATGAACCTCCACCCTAGCCACCGCCAACAACTTCATCAATCGTGTCAGTGCTAGGCCCGACGCCACCTGTGTACAAGGACCCAATACCGGCCGCGATCTTGACCCCGGCAGTCCACCACGCGTTATCGGCGGCCTTATCGCTTGCGTCCGCGGATAGCCGCGACGCCTGCGCCATGATGTCGAATGACTTCGCCTGCACCTCGAAGCTCTCCTGCTCGATCAAACCCTGTTGCTGCAGCACTCCTCGTTCAAGCGCGCCCTGCTGCGCACTCTCGCGCATGAGATCGAGCGCAGACCCACTCGACGAGAAGCCAGCCGCGGCAACGCCTGCCTGCTGCGCTCCTGTGGTCTTGAGAAAGGCGCGTTGCTGCTGTGCCGTCTTGATCTCGGTTGAGACCTTTGACAATTCCTCGTTATGCCGCGCCTGCCCCGCGGCAAGATCGTATTGACTAGCTTCAAGCCGCTGGCCTTGCGCACGCGCCTTTGAGGCACCGATCGAGAAAATGTCTTGGATCGCGCCGCCGAAATAGTTGAAAGTGTTTGACGAGATCGCCATCACTGCGGCTCCGTCTTGAGGAACATCGCGACGTTCGCGAGCGTCAGCGGGTACGGCTTGGTGCTCTGCCAGCAGAGCATCCCGTCAAACGAAGACGTGTCTCCTAACGTATCCCAATAGATGCCGGAAAACAACGTCAAAGGCGAATACGCAATCTCGCCCCCGGAAGTGATAATCACCGGCCGGAGATCGCTGAAGCTGGTGCCGAAGTAGACGCCCTTGTTGATCGCGTGAACGAATTGCACTCCGTACATATGACCGCGACGTTTCATGCCAACCGCCGGGCCAATCCGTGATCCGCTCTCCTCGGCCTTAGCCGGCCGCACGATCTGGCCCTGCGCCGTCATTGCGTAGCCGACAATGATCGGCATCAACCCGCCGAAGGACGACACGTAAGCTGAAGTGAATAGACCGCTGCCGGTCCCCTGCGCGACACCATCGCCGAAAGTCACAAGAGCCGATCCTGTCGAATCGACCGTCACTGATCCACAATCGAGCCCACCAGCAAACACTTTCACGGCTTGCCCGGCATGGGGCCAGAGCCCATAGAGATGCAGACCATCCGATGCTGCCGCGTATGCGCTCGGCACCACTCCATCGTCGAGGAACCACGCATTCACGAGCGCGTCGTCTTCTTCGAAAATCGGCTGCAGTTGCTCGACGTGATGCACACCATCCGACCCGCGCGTCACCATCGTCAACAGGTCAAGCGTGCCTGCATCGTTCGAGCCCATGCAGATGCTCACGATCGTTCGGCTGGCGCCATGCGAATGCGGGTGTGCTGCCATCAGCTTCGGAGGTTGCGAAGACACCAGCGAATCGCGGCTGTAGGTGTAGCCCATGAAACCACCATTGCCGAGCCGCACCCACACGATCGGCGTCGTCTCCTGCTGGTAGGCGAGTTCGCTGATTCCCGACTTGGTGAGATGCTTCGAATTTGTTGACAAGCTTTGTGCCGAGAACTTCCCGGAGTAGACATCGGCGAAGAACTCCAGCACACGCCGCGTGTACTTCTGCACGACCGCAAGCGTGAGATCAGTCCGCTTCGGCTCGATGTTCGCACAGCCATGCTTCGTGACGCGATGCGCCTGGATCGTCGTCGGTGTGAGCGGCTGATTTAGCGTCGTCGATTGCACAACCCATTCACCCGCCTGCGTCCCGCAGACAATGCCGCGATCGTCAGGCTGCAGCCAGAAGATCGGATTCACGTCCGGGGCGTTGAATGTGTACGAGATCGCGCTCGCAGGCGTTACAGTCCCACTTGGCTCAGTCGGCGCGAAGTTGTAGATATCGTTCGACTTGCTGCCGTCGATACGATTGTCGACTGAACCCGTCAGCCACAAGCGCCCTTCGTGATACGTGCCGGCCGATGGCCAACCAGTCGTGTCGCTATAGATGCCCAGGCGCCATGTGCGGATTGCAGTCGTGTAAAGCAGTGCATCACCGACCAACTGCACCGTCACGCCCGAACTCGTACCAGACCCGGCCGGGCTGAACAAGGCCAGTTCACATGCAATATTTGTGAGCACATAAGCTGCCCCGCCGGTAAGCGAAGTCGTCGTCAAAATCATCTCAACCCAAACATACTTCCAAGCTGTCGTTTGATCCGTCGAGGTAATCGAGACTGCACTCGTCGTGTTTTTTATCGGCCCAGTCGTACCAAGCAATGTTCCGTCCGAAGCCGATGCCGGAACAGATGCTTTACCACGAAGGTTGATCGTAACAAAATCAACTCGGTCGACAAGACCATGAATATTTTCTGTCGCAACAACCAAACCTAAGTCTGTTGAAGGATAGATTGTAGCCTGCGCAATTGTCTGGTCACTCGCGGACGCATAATTTTTCCCGATGTAAGAGGAAAAAGTTGCAACACCAGAAGCACTCGTGCCGGATTGAGTTTTTTCGGCGCTTGCTGACGCAGCCTGCGCAAAGTTACCATCGAACGCCGCAGCAAGCCCTCCACCGCTCGTCATGTTGCCAATGCTGGCCGAGCCCGCGAGCGCGCGGTCAATCACATTCGAGAGCCCGGTGATCCGCCCCCAAGTCCAAATCGCGCCCGTGGGGTAGAGCACCCACTTCGTCGTGTCGGTGCCTGGGACTGTCGTGTTCGAGTTTGCCAACGAACGATAGTAGAGCAGCGCCGGCCCGTCGAATTTGACCCCCGTGCCGCCGAAGGCAACGATCGCACCTGATGCGTAAGTTGTGCTCGACGACCAAATCGCAGGCTCGGAATAAAGCCGCACATGGCGGCCGACATCTGTGCCTTGAAAACCTTTTGGCCCGACAGCTTCACCCGCGCTCACCGCCACCCAATACGTCGCGGATGACGCGGGCGTATGCCCTACGTTCGCATCCTGCAGCGAGCGGTAGTTCACCGAAGACGACGTGACATAATCTCCAACCGAATACGAACGCGTCGCATCGTAGGCCGGGAAGGAGAGCGACAACGTGATGTTGCCGATCAGCGCGGATGGCGTAACTTGCGCGCCGCCGGGAATCGGATCAAAGTAGGGGCCGTCCTTAAAGACCGCTGCGGCCAAAGAGAAGGTCGCCGGGGCAGAACTGGTCGGCAGTGTGAGTACCGTCAACACATATGGCTTGATCCCAGGAGTCAGGAACAGCGCGCCCGGTGTCGTGCCGTTCAGTGTCGGCAAGTCGGCGAGCACCGCGCGCAACGCAGACCATGTCGTGCCGGCATATGGCGTCGTGAGTTCGTACACTTTCGAGACCGTACCCGAAACGAAAGTGCCAATCGTCGTGCCGTCAATCGAGGTGCCTGTCACCGCGTCCGCAATCGAGAACGTCGTCGAAGACAAGACTGTGATAAGACACGGCCGATTGTTGAGCGCGGGATTGTTCGCACCAACCGCGTTGAAATAAACCGTGTCCCCAGTCGACCAGCCATGCGTCGCAGTCGTCACCACCGCGGGGGTCGCGCTGGAAATCGAGGAGACTGCGACTGCGCTCCCAGACTTGACAAGCGTGTTGCCGGTGAAGAAGCGAAGATAACCTGCCGTCAGTTCGATCACGTACGGTGCGCTCTCTTTGAAGTCGAAAGAAATGGTCCGCCCCGCGGCGCCACCACGCGTCACTGCATTGTTGCGGGTGCCAGAGCGTTGCGTAACTGCACCTTGCTCCAACGGAATGTGGTTCAAGCAGCGGTTCATCGCCGTCCGGTAATCCGGGCGGTCGATGCGACCTTGCATCACCTTCGACCATTCACCCCCTGTGAAGGCCGGCTGTAGCAGAGCAGCAGCGGCCATGAATTATCTCCGACACATAATCCAGTCGTCTTCAGCCGGCTCAATGGCCCCGATCTCGATCGCATTCGTCAGGCGCGCTTGGTCAACCGCGCGCTTGTACGCCGAGGCAGCGATCGTGGTCTTCTCGGTCGAGCCCGTCAGCTTAATGCAGGTCTCGAATGCCATCTTCGCGGCCAGGGCTTCGCAGAACAGGTCGTCCATTTTAGACACATCCTGAATGTCCGCAATGAACCGGAAAAACTGCGGATCGACATCGCGTGAAACGAAGAAGTCACCTTCGTAGTCCCAATCGCTGTACGCGAGGCCACTCGGCGCCCCGAGATACGAGACCGATCCTGCCTTTGGGTCTTGCGGCGCCACTTTCAAGAAACCCGCCGGCAAGTGGAACGCATTGCGCGTCACACTCTGCGAACTCGGACCGGCGCCGAGCGGGTAGCTCATGAAGAAATCCGTGATCGCGATCGGAGACAGGGCGAGCCACTTCTTCGACCCGGTGCCGCCCGAGAAGGAACTCGCCCACGGTTTGAGGACGCCTGTGCTTGTCCACCACGTCGGGCTGGAGATCGGATCATGCCCCTGGTTGCCAGCCTGCAGTGAAGTGTAGATGTAGCCGTCTGAGGCATAAGCAGTCGCGCCCGAAGCATATGTCGTTGCCAACACAAACAGTGCGGGTGTCGCGCTCGGCGTCTGGTTCTTATTCAGGTCAATCAAACTGAGGAAGGTCGCGCTCGAATACGTGACAACCTCGTCCTTCATATAGGTCGCCGTCGCATCCCACGCGGCGTTCGTTGATGGCACATCCGAGTTCGCATTCTCCAAAGAGAAATAGACCTTGAAGGTGCCATCGCCCGGATACGTGTAGACGATCTCGCCCGACCAATATGAGATTGTCGAGTCGACCGGCGACGCCGTGAGGTTGCCGGTGTAGACATCCCAAAAATACGAACTACCCGGCGCATTGTTGAGGTTGTCCGGGAAGTTGCTGATCCAGAGCGTGTTGCCTTGGTCCGACACGATCGCACCCGGCCGATACGAAGTCGTGCTCGACCAGAGCGCAGGCGCGATCAGCAACGTAGTCGTGTCGATTGGCCGAATCACCGTCTTGCGTGTCGAGAACTTCCAATTGTTGCAGCGTAGCTCCGTGCGCCGAAGCTTATCGTACGCGAACGACATCTCGCTCGCACGGTCGCTGTCTTCCGTGAAGCCTTCCGTCTCGCTGATACGCTTCACGCCGAGGTGCTGACACGCTCGGTTGGCAATATCGACAGGGTGGCGGAAGGCCATGGTCTACCTCATGCGCAAGGGCCGGCGTGTGTTATACGCCGGCCCGAGCCACTCACGCAACAGTCAGAGAGGGGCCGCTTACGAAGCCGGCCACTCGACCCAGTCGGCCTGAACGTCCAGGCCAGAGGAGGTGCCGGCAGCGGTCGACATGGCGACCGACATGGCAATACCCGGCGGCAGGATCAACGCGCCATTGTACTGCTTGTCCGGGAGGGACAAACTCGGGTCGGTCGTGGCGCCGAAGGAGCCGATGATGTCTTCGCGAAGCGGCGTACCGGAGTGGGTGTACGCCGAGTACGGCTTCACCGCATTCGCGGCCGGGTCTTGGACGCGCTTCGAGCGCGCCTGCGCCAGCGTAGTGAAGGTGCCAAGGCCGGTGAGCGCGGCGCTGGACGAATACCAGCCAGCGGCGTCGACCACGGTCGTCGCGAGCACCTGACCGATGGTCGTCCGGGTGATCTCGGCGACGACATTCGAGCCGGGCGGATTGTAGAGCGTGAACACCGACACGAGACCGGAAGCAACCACCGGAACGGTCACAGCCGTCACGTTGAAGGTGAACGCCTTGCCGCGATAGTTCGCCTCGAAGAAGTCGCCATGCACTGCCGCGACGGCAAGCTGGCCATGAGCGAGAGCCGCAAGCTGCGTCTCAGCACTGACGCCGAGCACCGCAGCGGTGACATTCTTGACGATGGCCTTCACCGAGGCCGTAACGATGTCGGTCATAGGACCATCCTTTACTGCGCGGGTAGGTTTCCGCCCGCGTGGTTAACGCCACCTGAATCGATGAAGGCTTCGATCACTTCGAGAGCCTTCACAGCATCCAGACGAAGGAGCCCGGTGGCATTGGACCCATCGTTGATCTGGAGCCGAACTTCGATGTCAACCGCGGTGCCGGCCGTAGCCGTGCCTGCGACGACGTTGTTCACATTCAGCGGCGCATTGCGCTTGACGCCGAGATAGTAATTGAGCGCGGCCATGCGGCACCCTTACCAAACGTACCGTGCGTCGGCGTGGATGTTCGCGGCGCCGGTCGTGATCGCGGTCGTATGGACCGTCGCCACGATGTCGAAGAAACCGCCAGGATTTGCCGAGAGACCGACCGCCTGCCAGAGCGGCTGGTTACGCTTTGCAACCGTGTAGGTGCCACTCTCGTTCGTGACGTTAGTCGGCGTCACCGCTGAAGCACAGTCCACGTCCGACGCGAAGAAATCCTGATCGATGACGGTGCCGACAAGGCTGGCCGGAGTACCATCTGCAGCCGTGTTGCTGTACCAGAGACCGATGTCGAACTTGCCGGCGGCCATGGCCTCGGACTCGAAGATGATTTCCTTCATTACGATGTCGCACGGCACGCGCAAGAGCCGATACGTGCTGGTCAAACTCGCGCTCGCTGACACCAAGGCGTAGTCGTTGATCTGCCACAGATAGCCAGGGCCGCCTTCACCCGCGGTGTTCGCGGTCGCAGGGATGGCTTCGCGGTTCGTGACGCTCGCGGACTTGAGGTTCTCAACAGACATGGGTCACTCCTTACGGCGTCACGTCGGCCGCGGTGGAACTGTCAGCGCAATCGACTTCGAGAAGGCGGCCGGGCTCAAGGCGCGTGGCGCCGCTCGACATGGCGGTGTAGAGATCGTAGGGCTCGCCCGACAGGTCGTTGCGGATCGAGATGCGGTTCACCGTATCGCGCCAGATGCCGAGGTAGATGCCAGACTTGGCGAACGCGATGTTCTTGCGCGTCGAGCCATCGCTCGACAGGCGCTCAGAATACACGATGTCGAAGCCGAGGAAGCGATCGACCTTGCCATCGCGCAACACCGGGCGATCGTTGAACTCGGTCGAGACAACTTGCACCTGATTGAGCAGATCGCTCTCGCCCTGCGAGTTCGTGACCCAGGTCACGCTCTCGGTGTCGATGTCGACCTGCGCCTTGCGGAAGATGCGCTTGGCCTCGATCATCTTCTGGATCGTGCAGCCGCACGCGGCAGTCGAACCGAAGGTCGAAGCGATGCGCCACTTCGAGGTGTCGAAAGTCTCGGTCGTCAACGAGCCGGCGTCAGTGCCGAGCGAAGCATCGGCAAACGCAGCCGCGATCACGCGGTCGTCCCACTCACGCGAGACAGCCGCCGCGGCGACGCCGCTGTACTGCGACTTCGGATCGACGATCGTCTTCAGTTCGTCAAAGCTGTCGATGTACTGATCGGCTTCTTTGTCGACCGGAGAGACCCACCGACGAGTGAAGTCAGTATCCTGACGATTCTTGGGGGCGAAGCGGCCAGCGGGGGCGCGCATCTGAATGGCGCCGATGTACTGAATCGGCGACGCGAGTTTGCCGACGTGATAGCCCTCCATCGTCTTGCCGCGCAGCTTTGACATGGTCTGCTGCAGCTTGATCTGGAGAACGGTCGAAAACTCGGTCGTGAAAAGTTTGTAGAGGTTCTCGGACACGATCTGCCTCGTGCGTTAAAGTTCACACCAAGGCGTATCCATCGCGGGGCCTGAAGCCTGGAATCTACGCGCAATAATATTTCGTGTCAAGCAGGCTCACGCAAGAAAATTACGTGAGTCGGGCTCGCAACAAAATTACCCGTTCGCCAGAGCCTCTTGCGCCGCTTTCTTGGCGTCAAGTTCGGCCTGCACGACCTTACGAGACGCGCGGTATCGGGCCATGGTGTCGGCGTCATTCTTGTGCTTCGAGTGGAGCCCACTCTTGCACGGGTGCCCGCAGATGCCGTCCTGCGTGATGACACAATGCGTCGGCTCGCATTCGAGCGGGCACTCCATCACGGATAGCCCCGACAACTTCGCCTCGAAGTTCTCTTTCTCCTTCGCCATTACATCCTCCTGCTGGTTTCAGTGTCGTCACCGCCCGCGATCAACAGATTGAGCGCGCGCATTTCCTTGGCCGCCTGCGTGTCGCCGGCCAAGAACTTCTTCTGCCACTCCTTGTCGGCCATGAGTTCAGTCTTGCGGAGTTCGGCTTGCTCGCGCGTCATGATGCCCGGCTGGCCGCCCGGAGGCGTGATGAACTTGTCTTCGCCGATCTTGGTCGCGATCTGGCGGAACATCTCCATCGTCGTCGCGTAGCCGGCGGTCTTCTCCATGTCGGCGATGATCTGCTTCGCCTTGTCTTCCGGCACCGCCATAGCCTTGAACATCGCGTGCGCAGCGTTCGTTGCCATGGCCTTGTTGATCTCGAAGTTCGGACCCCATGACTTCGCGAGTTCGGCCTTCGACGCGGTGACAGCATCGGCGTACGCTGTCGCTTCCGCGACCTTCGCGGCGTCCATGTAGGCGACGACATCCTTCGCGACGGCGACGGCGCCGTCCTTCGTAACGTTGTTCTTCGCCGCGCTCGCACGCATGACATTCTGGAAGCCCTCGTCGACTACCGTACCGTCAGCGCGCTTGATCTCTTTGAACTCGTACTCCTTCGGATCATTCGGCACGCCGAGCCGGTTCCACACCGGCTTCATCGCCTCGGTGTCGAGCATGTTCTCCGGCAGGCGCAGCAGCCGATTCACCGGCACGCCGATGTGCTTCTCTGCCTCGCGGTGCGCGCGCACAGCTTCGATCGCAACGTCGAGCGGGGCCTTGTTGTGCCAGCCGCGATTCTGCATGTGCCCGATCAAATCAGGCTCAGTGATCTTGCCAGCGTACCATTCCGGCGCGGGTTTAACTGCGGCGGCAGCGGCAGCAGCGGCAGCAGCGGCAGCAGCGGCAGCAGCCGCTTCAGCTTCAGTCGCCATCGTCTTCATCTCCTGTGATTGTTGTTGGCATTGGGGGCGCTTGGTAAAGGATCGCGA
>VFSW01000784.1_pt1 | contig 47146 bp, 43 predicted proteins | sample 5358111 | NCBI WGS metagenome assembly VFSW01 (sample SAMN11554181, study PRJNA540505) | mine drainage metagenome | isolation source: sediment from site ElyBrook_90M | place: USA: Ely Copper Mine, Vershire, VT | collected 2017 | reverse complement strand
AAGACGTGCGCGAGCAGGTCGTGCGCGCGATCGAAGCCGTCTTCAACTCGTGGAACTCCAAGCGCGCTGTCGACTACCGGCGCTTCAATCGCATCTCCGACGATCTCGGCACCGCCGTGAGCGTCGTGCAGATGGTCTTCGGCAACATGGGCGACGACTCGGGAACCGGCGTCGCCTTCACGCGGGATCCGAACACGGGCGAGCGCGTCCTTTTCGGCGAGTACCTGCGCAACGCGCAGGGCGAGGACGTCGTGGCCGGCATTCGCACGCCGGAGCGCATCCTCGATTTGGAGCGTTCGCAGCCAAAGATCTACAGGCAGTTCGTCGAGATCGCGCAGCGTCTGGAGCGGCACTATCGCGACGTGCAAGACCTCGAGTTTACGGTCGAGCGCGGCACGCTGTACATGCTACAAACGCGCTCCGCCAAGCGCAGTGCCGAAGCGGCCGTTCGCATCGCACTCGATCTCGTCGACGAGGGGATTATCGACCGTCGGACGGCAATCGCGCGCGTCGACGCACGCGCGCTCGATCAGCTCTTCCACGCGCGCATCGACCCGGCCGAGCATTTCGAGGTTGCGGCGAAGGGACTCAACGCGTCTCCCGGCGCGGCCGCGGGGCGGGTCGTCTTCAGTGCGGATGATGCGGTTGCGTGGGCGGAACGCGGCGAAGACGTCGTCCTCGTGCGCGTGGAGACGACGCCCGACGACGTACACGGCATGATTGCCGCGCGCGGCGTGCTTACCGCGAAAGGCGGTGCGACCTCGCACGCCGCCGTCGTGGCGCGCGGCATGGGTAAGCCTTGCGTCGCGGGATGCGAAGCGCTGCACATCGACCGGCGCGGTAAGCGCGCGTCGCTCGACGGTGTGGCGTTCGGTGAGGGCGACTGGATTACGATCGACGGAACGACGGGCAACGTCGCCGTCGGGAAGCTGCGTTTGATTCCGCCGCCGGCGAAGCTGCCGGAGCGCCTCGCGACGCTGCTCTCATGGGCGGACGCGGAGCGCAGGCTCGACGTTTGGGCGAATGCCGACACGCCCGAGGACGCGCGCAAAGCGCGCGAGCTTGGCGCGCAGGGCATTGGACTCTGCCGTACCGAGCACATGTTCATGCAGCAAGACCGCCTGCCGGTCGTGCAGGAGATGATCCTCGCGAACACGCCCGAGGCGCGCGCATCCGCGCTCGAGCGGCTGCTCCCGTTCCAGCGGGAAGACTTCGTCGGCATTCTCGAAGCGATGGCCGGCTTGCCGGTGACGATTCGGTTGCTCGATCCGCCGTTGCACGAGTTCCTACCGTCGTTGGAGACGCTGCTCGTCGAGACGACGGAGCTGCGTCTCACGAAGGGCGTCGACTCAACCGACTATAAAGCGCGCGACGCCGTGCTCAAACGCGTGCAACAGATGCACGAGCAGAACCCCATGCTCGGCTTGCGCGTCTGCCGCTTGGGAATTCTCTATCCTGAGATTTACGCGATGCAGGTGCGCGCGATCTTCGAGGCGGCCTGCGATTTGGTCCAGCGCGGCGTAGACGCTCGGCCCGAGGTGATGATCCCCGGCGTCGGAAGCGTGCGCGAGATGAAGATTACCGGCGAGAACGCGCGCCGCGTCGCCGACGAGGTGATCAAAGAGCGCGGCTGCGCCATCTCCTATCACGTCGGCACGATGGTCGAACTTCCGCGCGCGTGCATCATCGCCGACGAGCTCGCGGGCGAGGCCGAGTTCTTCTCATTTGGCACGAACGACCTCACACAGACGACGTACGGCTTCAGCCGCGACGATGCGGAGAATTCGTTCATACCGCGCTATTTGGAACAGCGCATCTTGAGCGACGATCCGTTCCAGGTGCTCGACCGCAGGGGCGTGGGCTCCCTGATGCGCGAGGCCGTCAAGCTCGGCCGCGGCGTGCGCAAGGAGATGAAGATCGGCATCTGCGGCGAGCACGGTGGGGAGCCGTCGTCGGTTGCCTTTTGCGATCAGCTAGGGCTCGATTACGTCTCGTGCTCTCCCTACCGCGTCCCCATCGCGCGCCTCGCCGCCGCCCAAGCGGCATTAGGCACGCTGGAGTGACGCGACCATCAGCGCGCAGAGTTTGCGTGCCTCGGCGACGTCGACCGCAGTGCGTCGCACGAAGAGCTTCCTCCAATACGCGTTGCCGCTGAGCTTCGCGATCAAGTCGGAAGCGACGCGGGCATCGACGAGTCCCGCAGGCGTGCCGACCCACACCGTCGGCCGTGAGGCGTCGGCGACGAGCGGGAGACGATGCATGACCTGCGACTGCTCGTCGGACCAGACGTTCTCCGGGCCGTAACGCTCCCGCAGCGATCGCTCGCAGGCCTCAAACGCGCGCAGATCGCTTTCGGCGTTGAACTCGGCGGCGAGCACGTAGACGCGAACGCGCTCGCGCAGGGCCTGTGCGGCTTCCGTCTTTACGCTGCCGAGCTCGTTGAGCACGCGGAAGTCGTCCCAACGTAAGAATTCGTCGATCGCGTCGAGCGCACGCGGATTCGGCCAGAGCTCCTGCAACACTTCGTGCAGGATGTGTTCGAAGACCCGGGTCGTGTGGTGAAAATAGACCGAAGCGAACATCATGTAACGCGCCGTCACGAACGATTCCAGCGCGACGACGCCGCGGGAATCGATGCCGAGTACGAGATTCCCGTCTCGCTCGTAGAGGCGCAGCGACTCGAGCAGCTGCTCGACGTCGAAGCGCCCGCTCACGACGCCGGTGAAATACGCGTCCCGCTGCAGATAATCCATGCGATCGGCGTCGAGATTCGGCCCGCTTACCAGCTCGCGCAACGCGGGATAGCGCGTTCGCGGATCCCCAAGCACGAGCGCGAGGATGTCGTCCGGCTCGACGTCGAGCGCTTCCAGTGCCGCGCGGAGATCGGGAAGGGCGAGCAGCTCCTTCGTACGGTCCTCGTGGCGTACGCCGAGTACTGCCTCGCACGCATGACTGAACGGGCCGTGTCCGACGTCGTGCAGGAGTAGGGCCGCCCGAACGAGCCGTCGCTGATACGCAACCTGCCGGCTGTCGGAGAAGAAGCTCGCGCCGTGCCGTGCGATCGAATCGAAAGCCCTGCTACCGATCGCGAGAGCGCCGAGCGCGTGCGTGAAGCGCGAGTGCTCCGCAGAGGGAAAGGCAAGGTAGGCGAGGCCGAGCTGGCGCAAGCGGCGCAGGCGCTGCAGCTGCGGCAGATCGAGCAGACGCGCCTCGCCGTCCTCCAGCTCGATGAAACGGTGGACGGGATCGAAGATCCGCTTCATGGTGAGGGGGATTCGTGCAGGCGACCGAATCTCCGGTACGGCCATCCATGCGCTTCGATCAGTCCGCGCTCAGAGAGATCCATTCACGCGTCGACATCGCCACGTTCATCGCGCAGTACGTGCCGTTGCGCAAGCGCGGAAACGACCTCGTCGGTCTTTGCCCGTTCCATAACGAGAAAACGCCGTCGTTTCACGTGCACCCCGATCGCGGCTTCTTCAAGTGTTTCGGGTGCGGCGTGGGCGGCGACGTGATCAGCTTCGTGCAGAAGCGCGAGGGCGTTCCGTTCAACGACGCAGTGCGGATGCTCGCGCAGAAAGCCGGCATCGAACTCGAGCCCGAGAGCCCGCAGGCGGCGCGAATGCGCGGCGAACGCGAGACGATCTTCGAAGCAAACCGGCTCGCGGCTGCGTTTTTTGCTCGCGCGCTCGCGAGCGACGCCGGAGCAAAAGCGCGCGCGTATCTCGAGCGGCGGGCCTTCTCCCGCGAGACGGTAGCGCGCTTCGGGCTCGGCTACGCACCCGCGTCCTGGGACGCGCTCGTCGGCGAGCTGCAGCGCAACGCCATCGACCTGCACGTCGCGGCCAAAGCGGGGTTGGTGAAGCCGAAGGAGAGCGGCGGCTTCTACGATTTCTATCGCGACCGGCTCATGATCCCGACGCTCGCCTCTACCGGCGAAGTGATCGCCTTCGGAGGCCGCGCCCTCGGCGACGACGAGCCGAAGTACCTGAACACGGCGACGACGCCGGTCTATACGAAAGGGCGGCATCTCTTCGCTTTGAACGTCGCGAGGCGGGCGGCACAGCGCGAAGGCGCGTTCGTCGTGGTCGAGGGCTATCTCGACTGCATCGCGCTTCACCAGGCCGGCTTCGAGAATGCCGTGGCATCGCTCGGGACGTCGTTCACGCTCGAGCAGGTAAACGAGCTGCGTAAGTACGCCGAGAACGTCTTTCTCTGCTTCGACGGTGACGCGGCCGGAGAGGCCGCTGCAACCAAAGCAATAGATATTGCGTCTAAGGTGCTGGAGCATGCGGGCTCGAGTGTCCGCGTCGTGCTCCTGCCGCCTGGCGCGGACCCCGATTCGTACGTGCGCGAGCACGGAAGCCAAGGCTTCCAGGCTCTGCTCAAGCGTGCCAAGCCGGCCATCGAGTTTCGGCTCGATCCGGAGATCGATCGGCTGCGCGACGGGTTCTCCTCGCCGGCGGTCATCGCGCGTAAAGCCGAAGGGCTGATACGCGCGATGACGTCTCGCGAAGAGTGGGATCGGTGGCGGCAATACGTTGCCGATCGATTGAAGGTGAGCCCGGACGATCTTCGGAATAGCCGCTTTCTCACGAACACGGCGAACTTCTCACCGCGCAGCAACGTGGCGGGAAGCCGGTACGCGCCGGTTCGTTCCTCCCCGGCGGGAACGGTGGAACCCCTCTCGTTCGAACGTGAAGTCATGAGCATCGTCCTCGAGGAGCCGGCGCTTGCTGTAGAGTTTGCAGAGCGCATTCGCCCGTCGAGTTTCCGCGATCCGCGGTATCGTGGGATCTACGAGCGGATCGTACGCCATGCGGCCGAAGCCGCGACGACGGCCGATCTCATGGCGTTCTTCGTGGAGGATCCCGCCGCGCTCGGCGTGCTGGCCGCAGAAGGCAGCCGCGATCGCAGCTCGACGGTCCGCTTCGGCGACAGCGGCGAGCGGCGAGCGCACCTGGAGCGAATCGCACAACGCATCGAGCGGGAAGAGGTCGAGAGCCGATACCGGGAGCTGCGAGGGCGTATTGACGAAGCCTTTACAGCAGGGGAACCGATTTCAGACGAGCTGCGTAAAGAGTCCGAGATGCTCGTGTCGAAATTAAGGAAAGTGAAAGCGTGAAAAAATTGGACCGAAAGGAGGTGAGAGAAAGAGTTATGCAGCGTAAGAAAGGCACGGCCACGACGGTACGCCCTCCCCTCGAAGCGCCGCCGGCGACGCTCGACGAGGCAAAGAAGCGCCTCACCGCACGCGGTAAGATCCGCGGCACGCTCACCCAGGAAGAGATCTACTCGGCGCTCGAGACGTTGGAAGACGTCACGCCCGAGCAGATCGACGAGCTCTTCGAGGAGCTCTCGGGCATGGGCATCGAGATCGACGACGAACAAAAAGAAGAGAAGCCCGAGATCGAGGAAGAGGCCGCAGAACAAGTCCCCGACGGTCTCTCGCTCGACGATCCGGTTCGCATGTATCTCAAGGAGATCGGTCGCGTACCGTTGCTTTCGATGGAAGAAGAGAAAGCGTTCGCGATGCGCATCGAAGCGGGCGAGCTCGAGACGAGCAAGAACGGGACGGCCGACAATGCGATTATCGCCGACGGCGAGGAAGCGAAGCGTCAGCTCACCGAAGCGAATCTTCGCCTCGTGGTATCGATCGCAAAGAAATACGTCGGTCGCGGGATGCTCTTTCTCGACCTCATTCAGGAGGGGAACCTCGGGCTGATTCGCGCGGTCGAGAAGTTCGATTATCGCAAAGGGTACAAGTTTTCGACGTACGCGACCTGGTGGATCCGCCAGGCGATCACGCGTGCGCTCGCCGACCAAGCGCGGACGATTCGCATTCCCGTGCACATGGTCGAGACGATCAACCGCCTCGTCAAGATTTCGCGCCAGCTACTCCAAGAGCTCGGTCGCGAACCCTCCGTCGAAGAGATCGCCGGCGCCATGGGCTTGAGCCCCGAGAAGGTGCGCGAGGTCATGAAGATCTCGCAGGAACCGATCTCGCTCGAGACGCCGATCGGCGAAGAAGAAGACTCCCACCTCGGTGACTTCATCGAAGACCAGGAAGCGGTCGCGCCGGCCGAAGCCGCGTCGGTCATGCTGCTCAAAGAGAAGATGCAAGACGTGCTGCAAAATCTCACCGAGCGCGAGCGTAAGGTGCTCGTCTTACGCTTCGGGCTCGAAGACGGCCATCAGCGCACGCTGGAAGAAGTCGGTCAAGAGTTCGGCGTCACGCGCGAGCGCATTCGCCAGATCGAGGCGAAGGCGCTGCGCAAACTGCGCCACCCGTCGCGCGGTAAAGCTCTCAAAGACTACTGGTCCAACGAATAAGTAGCTTCGTAGAGGGTGCGTACCCCGGTGAGGAAGTCTCCGACTTTTTCGAAAAAGTCATGGACGACGTACTTCCTTATGCGTTTCGAAAAAGCGGCGAAGCAGGAGCAATCATGGACGATTGCGACGAGCGTCTTCCACATCCGGGGTACGCACCCTCTACGAAAGCTCTACATGCTGCCGTGTGCGGCGCCTACGCTCGGGTGAACGAGCGGATTCTTCTCAGCGAAGGCGCCGTTCGGGTTCTGCTTCACCCAGACGATGAGGTCCCAAATGTTCGGAAAGGTGAAAATCTTTGCGATCTGCGATGCGGACGTCACCTTGCCCATTTTTACGAGCGTCGCCGCCAGCGGCTTGGCGAGATTTCCGCCGGCCGCCGTGAACGCCGACGCCTCGACCCCGTGTTCGAAACCCGCAACTCCATGGGCACCCACGAGCACGTAGTGCACGTGTTCGGGAATGTGTATCCACCGGCCCGGTAGGACGCCCCAGAGCGTGGGAGGTTTGCCGGCAACGTACGGCCGGGAGAAATCCGCGCCAAGAAGATTGCCGTGAACGTCGTACCAAAGTTGGCTTGGATGATTCCAGTCGTTCGATGTCCAGTGGAGATTAGCGTAGCTGATCGCGCCGGTGTTGTCTTCGTTCGAGTAACGAAAGTAACCGGCGCGCTCGGCATCGGCAGGCGTCGAGTACGTTGCGGTCAGCGTCTGCTGGATGTGCGTGACGAAGGCAACTTCGCTCGCTTGGGGTTTGGGAGAGAGCGGGGCGGGCTTCGGAGTGGGTGCGGCCAGTGCGGCGACGGCCGTGATGCCGAAAGCAAGCGTTGCTCCGATGATGCGAGTGAGCACGTGAGTCCTCCTTACGTAGGCGTGGGGGAAGGCGAAGGCGTCGGGGCGACGGTCGGCGGCGCAACCGTCGGCGGCGGCGGCGCGTGAGGCAGCGGCTGCGCGAGAGGAAGCGCCTGAAACGCCGCGTTCGGCGTCTCAAGGTTTACCGCAAACGGTTGCGGCGTCTCGATGGCGACTCCTGTCGGCGTCGCGCTCAACGTCGCCAAGAGGCGCGTCTTCAGCTCGGCGCCGGCACCGACGACGAAATTTCTTCCATGGCGAGCGATCTGAAAGAGCGCTGCGTAGGGGATGACGACGTCCTCGATCGTGTCTTCGATCGCAACGGTGGATTCGTGGCCCGCCGTATCGCGCGGGGAGAGGCGCGTTGTCGCGACGCCGAGCGGAATCTCTCGTCCGTCCGGGAGGCGCAGCGGGTCGACGTAGATATCGACGAAGCCATAGCGATCGAGCATCTGCGCCGCCGAGGTGTCGACGACGTGCACGACGTCCGGCGCGCCTGCTGGCGCGACGATTCGGCCGTCGACGCGCAAGGCGCTTTTCAAGTGCATGCGTATGACGTCGCCGGCCTTATTGGCCGACGACGAAATCGGGTCGTCGAGAACGAAGAGCGCTTCCGAACCGAATTCGAGCCGCGTGGCCGATGCGGCCTCCGCAGATGCCGTGGCGACCGCGGCGGGTGAATGCATCGGTCTCGGAACGGGAAGTGCTGCCGCCGATCCGCCGATCAGCGGCACCGAAAGAGAGGTTGCGGCAACTGCCGCAAGCGCGAGCTCTCTAGCTCGCTTTCTCCTCGGCCTCTGCAGCCAAAGCCGCGCGCTTGCCCTCTTCGATGAGCTGCTTGACGCGCTGACCGCCTTTTTGTCCGATCCGTTCATAGAAGTCCGGGCCGTAACGATCGCGCGTCGCTTCGCCGCCCTTCTTTCCACCTTTCTTGCCGATCTGCTCGTAAAAGGTATGGCCGTGGGCTTTCTTCGTTGCCAATCCGCCTTTGCGACCGATCTGCTCGTAGAATTCCGGACCGTACTTTCTCTTAACGGTCTCGCCGCCTTTCTGTCCGGCTTCCCGGACTGAGAGGCCCGCTCCGTTCTTGGGGCTCGTTGAGTCTGATGTCATCGGTTTTCAATACCTGTAAATGAGTAATCCGTAGCGCCCCAGGGAGGGGGGTCGGTGAAAGCTCCACTATCTAGAACGCTAGTTCGGGCCAGTTTGTTTGCTTTGGGGAGGATATTGATGGTTCGGGTGCTCGCGCTGCTCCTCGTGGCCGTGCTAGGCTGCTTGCCGGCCGCATGCGGCCACACCGCGAACTCCAGACCCTTTGGAGGCATCTCCAACCCTCTCTGGGCCACCCTGCTACGCTGCGAGAATGCCCGTTCGCTTTGCAACGGCGCGCTCGCTCGTGACTTGGCGTCGCCAACGGAGGTTTTAGCCGTCCGTGCGGCGCTGGCGATCGGCCGGACGAAGCGTGCCCAAGGCGAGCCATTGCTTGTGTCGCACCTGCACGACCCGCGCCCGGCAGTTCGCGCAATGAGCCTATACGGTATCGGGCTCATCACGAGCGGTCGCGAAGCGGGTGCAATCGCACGCGCGCTCGGGGATCCGAACGGTGCGGTTCGCGTCGCAGCCCTCGACGCGGCGGACCGCTACGCCGCCGCCGGCGTCCTGCGCTCGGGAGAAGCGCGCGTACTGCTCGATGCCGTGGCGGTACGGCTGATGCGCGACGGCGATTCGGTCGTCCGCGCCCGCGCCGCGGCGACGCTCGTCTCGTTCGGTTCGGCGCCGAATGCGGCGACGGCGGTTGGGTCTCTCGTGCGCGCCGTGGAGCACGACCGCGACGCGCGCGTGCGCGAGTTCGCGATGTGGAGCCTCTTTCGCGGGTACGCGAAGGCCGCGCCGCACGCGTTCGAGATCGCTTCGCTGCACGATCTCGACGAGATCGTCCGGATAGAAGCCGTACGGGCGATCGGGAAACGCGGCAACGTCGCAGACGTTCCACTCGTGAGTCCGCTTCTGCACGACGCGTCGTGGCGGGTCCAGGAGCAGGCCTCGGAGACGCTGCGCCTCCTACGCGGCCTGCAACTGACGCAGCATTGGACTGCGATACCGTCGTGGGTACACGTGCCGCCGCACGTGGCCGACGCCTTGCAATCGCTTCCGGCGTTGCCGCGCCCGCCGGTCTCCCGCCGCGCGCTCCGCCCAACGCCCGCGCGCGCGATCCCCGGGCCCGCGCTCGATCCCACGACGGCGCAGGCAATGAGCGAGCCCGCCCCGGGCCTTCATCCGTGCGTGCGCATCGTCACGACGAAGGGCAATATCTACGTCACGCTCTTTGCGGAGTGGGCGCCGCTGACCGTCGAGAACTTTCTCAATCTTGCGAATCGCGGCTACTACGACAATAATCGCTGGTTCCGCATCGTTCCGGATTTCGTCGTGCAGACGGGCGATCCGCACGACAACGGAAACGGCGACGCCGGATATGCAATCGGCGCAGAAGAGAACCCGATCGTACAAGATAGTTACGTGATCTCGATGGGAATGAACTACACGAACGGCCCGAACGCCCACGCCATTCGCGATTCGGCCGGGACGCAATATTACATCACGCTTTCGCCGCAACTCCATCTCGACCGAGACTTTACGGTTTTCGGACGCGTGACGAGCGGCTTCGACGTGCTCGGCCGGCTCGTCGAGTCGGATCGCGTCCTGCGCGTCGAGCGCATCGCGGATCAGAATCTCTAAGCGGAAACGCTCCGCTACGTCAGGACCGCTGCGAGTCCAGGAGAATCGTTACGGGACCCTGGTTCACGAGCTCCACGTCCATGTCTGCGCCGAACTCGCCGTACGCGACGCGTACGCCCAGTCGCTGCAGCTCGGCGCCCACCCGGCGATAGAGGGCGCTCGCGAGCGGCTCCTTTGCCGCGGCGACGAACGACGGCCGCCGTCCTTTGCGCGCGTCTGCGTAGAGCGTGAACTGTGAGACGAGCAAGACGTCGCCTTGGACCTCCAGCAGCGAGCGATTCATCAAGCCGGCGTCGTCGCGGAAGATGCGCAGGTGGGCGATCTTCTCGGCCATCCAATCCGCGTCGCGCTCGGCGTCCGCCATGCCGACGCCGAGAAGGACGGCGAGACCGCGAGCGATCTCGCCGACGAGCGCATCGTCGACGACCACGCGGGCGAGGCAGACGCGCTGAACGACCGCACGCATTGGCCGACTACCTGCTAAAGATCGAGGAGAGCGCGAAGAGCGCGTTTTCGCGGCGTTCGGCGACGCGGCGATAGAAATATCCGGCCCAGTGCGTTCCGAACGGCACGTAGATCCGTACGCGATAGCCCTCGGCGACGAGCTGCCGCGCAAGCCGCGGGCGGCAGCCGTAGAGCATCTGGAACTCGAACCGGTCGGTCGCGATACCCTCGCGTCGCACGATCTCCTTGGTGACGGCGACCAAACGGCGGTCGTGCGTCGCGATGCCGGGATACCTTCCGCGCGCGAGAACGACGCCAGCGAGGCGCGCGTATGCCGTGCGGATTTCCGGCATGGCGGTGTACGCGATCGCCGAAGACTCGCGGTACGCGCCTTTGCAGAGGCGTACCCGGGCGCCCAGCGCGATCGCACGTTCCAAATCTGCGGCGGTACGCTTGAGCATCGCCTGCAGGACGATTCCGACGTTGTCGTGCACGCTCAAGGCCCGCTCGAAGACCGCGAGGGTTCGCTCGGTGAGCGCGCTGCCTTCCATGTCGATCCGAACGAATGGGTCGGCGTTGGTCTTTGCCCGCTCGAGGATGCGAACGAGGTTTTCGAGGGCGAACTCTTCGTCGATCAGCAGCCCGATCGCTGTGAGTTTTACCGAGACGTTGCTGCGTACGCCGGCGGAGCCGATGGCGTCGAACATTGCCACGTACGCATCGGCCGTCTTCGTCGCCGTCGCGCGATCGAGCACGTCCTCGCCGAGAAAATCGAGCGAGGCAGTCATTCCCGCGTCGTTGAGCCCGCGCACGACGGCGATCGCAGCGTCGATCGTCTCGCCGGCGACGAAGCGTCGCGCAAGAAAGAAGAAGTGCCTTTGAAACGGGGATCCGGGGGAGAGGAGGCGCTCGATCACCGTCGTCACTGTACCATGCTGCGGCGAAGAATCCATTGCAAGGCGAGAACCACCGCCGCGAGCACCACGAAACCGTAGCACAACGCGAGCGCTTCGCGCACTCCCGATGCCGATAGCGTAACGTACAGCTGCACCGGCAGCGAGGAGGGGTGATACGCAACGATGCTCGTGGCGCCGTACTCTCCGATCGCGCGCAGCCACGCGAATGCGATGCCGGCTCCGACGTTACCGGCCGCCGCGGGAAGCGCGACGCGAAAGAATATGCGCCATTCGCTGGCGCCCAACGTGCGCGCGGCGTCGGCGTGGATCGGGTCGAGGACCGAAAACGCCGCCGCTGAGGCGATGGCGACGAACGAGCCCGAAACGAAGAACTCCGCGCTTGCGACGCCGAGAAGCGTCTCGGGTATCGGCGTCGCGTGGAGGAAGGAGAGCAGCATGACTCCGGACGCGACCGGCGGAAATGCAAGTGGGAGTGCGAGCACGAACAGCGCCGCCAGTCGAATACGCGCGTCGGCTCGAGCGATCGCATACCCCGCGGGCACGCCGAGTACGGTCGCGGTTGCGGTCGCCGCGAAGGACGCCGAGAGCGACGTGCGCACGGCCTCGCTGACGTGCGGCGCTCCGAATGCCGCGATCACCTCACCGGGCGGAACGACGAGCAAAACGGAAAGAATCGGGAGCGCGACCGTTGCGGCGAGCAGCACGAGGAAGAACGGGAAGAGGAGAGCCGCCCCTTCACGTTTCATCACCGAAAGTTTACCCACGCGCAAGGGGAGATGCGAGGCTGAAAAGCGAGATCGGCGAATGGTGCCATCGTGGACCAGGAACGTCGCTGGAGAGTGCTGGTTGCGGACGACGATCCGGCGATCTGCATGTTGATCGAAACCGTCCTGCGCAGGGGCCCGTACGAGATCAGAGCGTGTACCGACGGCGAGAGCGCCGTGCAGACGTTCGATCGCGAGGGACCATTCGATATGCTGATCTGCGACTTCATGCTCCCGGGGATATCGGGCCTCGACGTGATCGAACGCGTGCGCTCGCGCGAAGACGGCACGCTCCCAATCTTGATGATCAGCGGCCATACGACGCACGCCGTAGAGCGTGCCCGCCACGCCGGAGCCGATCTCTTTCTGGACAAACCGTTCACGCTCTCGCAACTGCGCGGTGCAGTTGCGGCGCTCCTCGCGCCGCGCTCGACCGCCTCGTAGGACTGCGCCGAGAGGCGCGAGCCGGCGCGTGATCGCAGCCGCGCTCAAGGTCCTGGTCATCGCGGCCTCTCTGGGACTCGACGTCTTTGCCGTGAGTGTCGGCGTCGGAGTGCGCGGCGTTGCGCTTGCGGTCAAGATCCGCATCGGCGTGGCCTTCGCAGCCGCCGAGATCGGTATGAATCTCCTCGGGGCCGGCCTCGCCATCCTCGCCGGGCACGCAATAGGCGACGTCGCCGGCTACTTCGGGTTCGTGGCGCTGTTCGTGCTGGGCAGCTATATGGTCTTCGAGAGCTTTCGCGAAGCCGCAGCACGACGACCGATCGACATGTCGCGCGGCTGGGGTCTCCTGCTCGCGTCACTCTCGATCAGTCTCGACTCGCTCGGCATCGGCTTCTCGATCCTGTACATCGGGGTGCCGCTCGTGGAGACCCTCGCGGTCATCGCGATCGTGTCGATTGCGTCGACGAGCACCGGGCTGACGCTGGGGAAACGTCTCGGCCGTCGTATCGAAGAGCGCGCCGAACTCGTCGGCGGGATTCTCCTGGCGTCCACTGGCGTACTCTTTGCCTTGCTCAAGGCACTGCACGTCGGATAGGTAAGAGAACGCGCGTGGGAGTTGGGGCCGCTTTGCTCGACGACGTGCGCGCCGCCGGCGCGACGTCGGTCGCGATTGTCGGCACCGGGAAGAACGTCGGGAAAACGGTCACGATGCGCGCGCTGTACGAGGCGGCAGTCGCGCGCGGTCTGCAGGTGGGGGTCGTGAGCGCTGGGCGCGACGGGGAAGCGATCGACGTCATCGATCGGAATCCGAAGCCCCGCCTTTGGCTCGTCCCCGGAACCTGGATTGCGAGCGCCCTCCGCACGACGCGCCCCCTCGACCACGCCGGAATCCCTGGCGGCGACATCCAAACCGCGTGCGGTCCGTTGCAGCTCGCGCGCGTTACCGAAGCGGATTACTACGAGCTCGTCGGCCCGCCGACCGTCTCCGGACTGCGCGTCGCCGTGGAGGCACTGCACGAGCGATGCGAGCTCGTGCTCGTGGACGGCGCGATCGATCGCCTCGCCACGATATCCAGCGGCGAGGACGTCGTCATCGTCGCGTGCGGAGCCGCGGCCGCGGCGACGATGGCGGACGCGGTAGACGACGTGCGCATCCTCGTCGCGCGCTTGCAGCTTCCGCTCGTCGACGAGCGCGAGTCGGCGTTGCGCATCGACGGCGCGTTGCTTCCCGACGTTGCGGCGGCGCTGCTCGCCGCCGGCGAACAGCGTCAGGTGGTGGTGCGATCGCCGGCAGCGGTCGCATTGACCGGACGGCTCGCGCAGCGCGTCTTCGCGCAGCTGCGCGTGCGCTGCGAACAACCCGTGAAGGTCGTCGCCGTCACCGTCGCGCCGGAGGGGGCGCGAAGAACGTTCGATCCGCGCGCCTTCGTCAACGCGGTGGCGCAAGCGACCGGTTTGCCGGCGTACGATGTCTATGCGGGCACGTGCGCGAAGCCTGCGGCATGGACCCGCTGATTGTCACGTGCGCGCCCGTCGGCGCGGAAGTCATGCCGAGCCAGACGCCCTACCTGCCGGTGACGCCCGAGGCGCTCGGCGAGACCGCATCCGCCATTCGCGCCGCCGGTGCTTCGATCGTGCACGTGCATTGCCGGAACGACGACGGCACGAACACGCACGCCGTCGATCGCTTCGCGCAGGCGTACGACGCGATTCGCTCGCGCAGCGATCTCATCGTGCAGTTCTCGACCGGTGGAGCGATTGGGATGAGCGCGCAGGAACGGGCGGGCGTGCTGGACTTGCGACCCGAGATGGCGACGCTCACGTGCGGCTCGGTCAACTTCGGCGACGAGATCTTCGAGAATGCCTTCCCTCTCATGCGTGCGCTCGCACGGCGCATGAACGAGCTCGGCGTGCGGCCGGAGCTGGAAATCTTCGACAAAGGGCACCTGGCGAACGCACGCCGGCTCGAGCGCGAAGGGCTGCTCGCGTTCCCGCAGCACGTCGATTTCGTGCTCGGCGTTCCCGGCGGTCTCGAAGCGACGGTCCAGAACCTCTGCGATCTCGTCGACGACCTTCCGGTGGGGTGCACGTGGTCGGTGGCCGGCATTGGCCGCGCGCAGCTTCCGATGGCGATGGCGGCGATCGCGATGGGCGGCCACGTGCGCGTCGGTCTCGAGGACAACGTCTATTACAGCAAGGGGCGCCTTGCACGAAACGAAGAGCTGGTCGAGCGCGTCGCGCGCATCGCGCGCGAGGCGGGACGCACGATCGCCGAGCCGCAGGAAGCGCGGCGCGTACTCGGACTCGCGCCGCTTCACGCGCCCCCGGCAGGCATTGACGCCCGCGGTTCAAAACGAACAGGCGAGTAATCCGGGAGGGATCTGCCTCTGCTAACGTATGTCGTGCGGCGAACGCTACAGGCGATCCCGCTGTTGATATTGATCTCGATGATCCTGTTCGGGATTACGAACAATGCGCCGGGCGGTGCGCTCGCGCCCTATTTGCAGAATCCGCACATCACGCCCGCCGACATCGCGCGTCTCAAACACAATCTGGGCCTCGACCAGCCACTGCCGGTTCAGTACTATCATTGGCTCGGCCACGCGATACGGGGCGATTTCGGCTGGTCGACAAGCAACGCAGAACCGGTCTTCGATGCGATCATGCAGCGATTCGGCGCGACGCTCGAGCTCATGGGCGCGTCGCTCTTCGTCGCACTTGCGCTCGGACTTGCCGCGGGAATTTTTTCGGCGGTGCTGCCGTATTCCGTATGGGATTACATCATTACGGGCTTTGCGTTCTTCGGACAATCGATGCCCATCTTCTGGTTTGCGCTCATGCTGCAGCTCGGTCTCGCCGTCCACGGCATTCCCCTTCCCGGCGGGTACATGATTCAGCTCCCCTCTGCCGGCATCTCGAGCTTGGATACCTTCAATCTCTGGGACCGGCTCGATCATCTCGTCTTACCTACGATCGCGCTCTCGTTTCTCTCGCTCGCGCTCTATAGCCGATTTACACGCTCGTCCATGCTCGAAGTGATGAGCGCAGATTACATCCGAACCGCGGCCGCTAAAGGGTTGCCGTTTCATACGATCCTGTTGAAGCACGCTCTTAAGAACGCGCTGATTCCCGTGGTTACGATCGTCGCGCTCTCCTTGCCGTCGCTCATCGCCGGTGCCGTCGTCACCGAGACGATCTTTGCGTGGCCGGGAATGGGGCGGCTCTTTATCAACGCGCTCCAGCAAGGCGACATCGCGCTGCTCATGGGCTACCTCTGCTTGGTCTCGGTCTTGGTCGTCTTCAGCAACCTCTTGGCGGACGTCGCCTACGCCTGGCTCGACCCGCGCGTGAAGTACGACTGATGGCCGCCGCCGTTCCGATGCACGCTTCTGCCGAACCCGACGACGTCGCGTATGTCAACGTCACGTTCTGGCGGCGCTTCCGCAGGCATCGCCTCGCCGTCGTCGCGCTCGCGGCGTTGCTCGTCATGGTGCTCAGCGCGGTCTTTGCGCCGGCGCTCGCGCACCTGGGGGGCTTTGCCGACCCGAACGCCATCGACGAAGTCAACTGGCAGGGCAACCCGCTGCCGCCGTGCTTCCAAAACGTCGGCCTGTGCGCGCATCACATCCTCGGAACGGACGAGGTCGGACGCGATCTCTACGCGCGGCTGCTCTTCGGCGCGCGCATCTCGCTGACGCTCGCGGTGACGGCCGTCCTGATGGAGATAACGATCGGCACCCTGCTGGGCGCGATCGCCGGGTACTATGGCGGCATCGTCGACTACTTGCTGATGCGCATCACCGATGTCTTCCTCTCGATTCCAATACTGCCGCTACTGCTCGTGCTCACCGGAATCGTTACCGAGAAGTTCTCGTCGAAAGCGGCGCTCAACTTCGGCACGATCGTGCTCATCGTGGGTGCTCTCTCGTGGCCCTCCGTCGCGCGTCTCGTCCGCGCGTCGTTCCTGACGCTGCGCGAGCGAGAGTTCGCGGAGGCGGCGCGTGCCGTCGGGAACGGCGACGCACGGATCATTTTCCGCCACCTCCTGCCCAACGCGGTGGCGCCTATCGTCGTTCAAGCGACGCTCGACGTCGCCAACATCATCATTTTGGAGTCGACGCTGGACTTTCTCGGGTTCGGCATCCAGCCGCCCACTGCGTCCTGGGGTAATATGCTGGCCAACGCTCAGGCAAATGTCGAATCGGCCTGGTGGGCGGCCGTCTTTCCGGGCCTGTGCATCCTCGTGACCACCCTCGCGATCAACTTCATCGGCGACGGCCTGCGCGACGCCCTTGACCCCAACATGAAGTAACGATAAACTCAGCCTCGGCCCAAGGGGCCGGCGAGTGCCCCGTGCGCAAGTGGCGGAATTGGTAGACGCACTAGCTTGAGGGGCTAGCGCCCGCAAGGGCGTGCTGGTTCGAGTCCAGTCTTGCGCATGAAACAACCGGGCGGCCCACCGCGTAGTCGCGGTGGAGGCGTCGATCGAAGTGCGGCGCCGACGAACCGAAGGAGAGAGAGCACAGCTTCCCCGTGTGGTTAACGCGATTCGCGATCTCACGTTGGGTCATAACGACGGTGATCTTTGCCACGCTAGCGATCTTCGGGGTCGTTTCCTTCATGCTGCTCGGCCGCAGCTCGAATCCGCCCAATACGGAGTTCCCGGTCGTCGCCGTCATCGCGAGCTACCCCGGCGCTTCGCCCCAAGACATGGAGCGGATGGTCATCAAGCCGATCGAAGACCAGATGAACGGCATCGAGCATCTCGATCAGTTGAGCGCCACGGCCCAGGAAGGCTTGGCGGTCGTCGTCGTGCAGTTCACGGTGGGAACGAATCTCGACCTCGCGTCCGTGGACGTGCAGCGCCGCGTCGACACCGCGCGCGTCTACATGCCCAGCGACATGGATCCGCCGACCGTCACGAAGGAGGGGCAATCCGAGCCGCCGCTTCTCGACCTTGCGGTGAGCTCGAAATCGCTGACGCAGCCGCAAATTGCCGACTTCATCAACACGCAAGTAACGCCGCTCATCGAGCAAGACCCCGACGTCCAGTCGGTCGACGTCTACGGCGCGGCGAGCCGCGAGTTTCACGTCGAGCCCGACCCGACGAAGCTCGACGGCACGAACGCGACGCTAGAAGACATCTTCAATGCCGTCGCGAGCAACAACCTCAACGTGCCTGGCGGTATCATGACGCAGCCGACGCGCGAAGGCACCGTTGCGATCCATTCGTACATCAATGAGGCAAGCGACCTGCTCGACATACCGCTCTCGCCGTCTACCGTGCTGCGGTACCCCGTGAAGGCGCTCAAGCTCGGCGACGTCGCGAACGCGTACGACAGTCACGTCGAGATGCGCAGCATCTCCTCATTCAACGGTCAGCCACGCGTCTACATGGGCATCAATCCGACGCTGGACGCGGATCAGATCAAGGCCACGCAGCGTCTGCGCGCTCTCCTCACCAAGATCGAAGCGCAGTTCCCGCAGCTCCACTTTAACGAGATCGACGCTCCGGCCGACTACACCGCCAAGATGCTGACCGGAGTCGGTCAGTCCCTGATCGAGGGCATCGTGCTGACGGCCATCGTCATGCTCCTGTTCCTCCACGCGTGGCGTAATGCCGTTGTGGTCTTCCTCGCGATTCCCACGTCGATTCTCTCGACGTTCATCTTGATGAAGCTCGCCGGCTTTCACATCGACTCGATGTCGATGATGGGGCTATCGCTCATCATCGGGATATTGGTGGACGACTCTATCGTCGTGCTCGAAAACATTACGCGACACCGAGACATGGGCGAAGACGCTGCGACGGCGGCGATCAACGGGCGAACGGAGATCGGCGGCGCGGCGGTTGCCATCACGATGGTGGACGTCATCGTCTTTCTGCCGATCGCCTTTATCTCTGGCATCGTCGGCGCCTATCTGCGCGAGTACGCAATCGTCGTGGTAACGGCGACGCTCTTCTCGCTCCTCGTCTCGTTCACGCTCACGCCGTTGCTTGCGGCGAGGTGGAGCGTCGTCAGGCGCTCGGAGGCGGCACCGCGCTGGCTTCTCGCGCTCGACGACCGGCGCATAGACGTGGCGCTCCTCGTGCTGGCGGCCGGCATGTTTGCGCTCGGAACGTTCACCGGCTGGTTCCTGCTCAATGCCATGGGAATCTTCGTCGTCGCCTTGCTCCTTCTCAACGCATTCGTGCATCGCTACGATCGAATCGTGAACGCGTACCACACGCGCTTCCTCCCGTTCGCATTGCTTCACGGGCCGCTCGTGGCCTTCGTCTGCACCGCGCTGTTGCTCAACGCGTTTACGCTTCTCGCCGGCGGCGGCGCGGCGACCATCGCGGTCGACATCGCGTTGCTCGCCCTCTGCGGGCTCGGGCACGGCGCGGGCGCCTACCTGCGACGGTCGTTCCCCGTACCGCATCTCGCGCCGTGGTACCTGGCGCCCTTGCGGTTCATCCGCAGCCTTGGAACGGCGAAGGGCGTGACGCTCGCCACGTTTGCCGTGCCCGTTGCGGCCGCGCTGATCATGTTACCGCTGGGCGGCGTGAGCTTCAGTCCCTTCCCGGCGCAGCAGACGGGAGAGATCACCATGACGGTGACGTATCCGCCGGGCACGCCGATCGCCACGACGAACGGATACGTGACGCAGCTCGAGGAAGCAATTATGCGCCTCGACGGCGTCAAATCGGTGAGTGCCACGGTCGGCCGTAAGCAGGCGGGTTGGAGCAGCTTTACCGGCGGGAACTACGCGCAGCTCTCAGCTGCGATGCAAGATAATCGGATTAAGGACACCAACGCGACCATCGCAAGAATCCGACGGTTCGCGTATTTGGTCCCGGGCGGCGTCTTGGCCGTCGCGGGCGACACCGGCAACGGTGGATCCGACCTCCAATACTCGATCACGGGCCCAGATGCCGCGATCGGACCGGCCGCGGAGAAGATCGCCGCGTTCATTCGCTCGCTGCCCGGCACCGTCAACGTGCAAACGAGTGCCGAGACCGGCGCGCCGCGCTTGAACGTCGACGTCGATCGCTCCAAGTGCGAGATCCTCGGCGTCAATCCGTCGGACGTCGCGCAAGTTGCACGCATCGCCGTCGACGGCGCCGTCGCGACTCGCGTGCGCACGCCGACGGGCCTCGTGGACGTGCGCGTGCAGTTTCCTGATGCAGATCGTCATACCGTCGCGCAGCTGAGAAACGTCAAAGTGCGCACGAACGACGGATCGCTGATCCCAATCGGGGACGTGGCGACCTTCACGTGGACGCTGGCGCCGACGAAGATCGAGCGTTTGAACCGGCAGCGCGTCGTCAACGTCTATGGCGACCTGCTGCCCGGGTATTCGCTCGGCCAAATCGAGGGACCGTTCCAGAAGGAGCTGCAGACGCCCGGCTTTCTTCCCGCCGGCGTGGGCTTGGTCTCGCAGGGCAACTCGCAGCTGATGGACGAGGCGTTCCTCAACATGGCGATCGCGATGGTCGCATCGTTCGCGCTCGTCTACGTGCTCATGGTGATCCTCTACGGCTCGTTTCTCGAGCCGCTCATCGTGATGTTCTCGGTACCGCTCGCGATCATCGGCGCGCTTATGTTCCTCGCGCTGATGGCGCGACTCGAGCCGCAGCAGGGGCAATCGCTGAACATCATCTCCGTACTCGGCGTCATCATGCTCTTCGGCTTGGTCGCCAAGAACGGGATACTGCTCGTCGACTACTCGAACACGATGCGCAGGCGGGGCTTGCGCGTGCACGACGCCGTGCTGCAAGCTGCGTCGGTTCGCTTCCGGCCGATCGTCATGACGACCGCTGCGATGATCTTCGGCATGCTGCCGCTGGCGCTCGGGTATGCTGAGGGCGGCGAGTGGCGTCAAGCAATTGGCACGGTTATCATCGGAGGCCTTCTCAGCAGCCTCGTCCTTACGCTCTTCCTCGTGCCGATGATCTACAACACGTGGATGGGCGCGCTCGAGCGGCGCGCCGACCGTCACGCACTCGCCGCCGAGATGGAACCGGTGCGCGCGTAACGAACGGCCGGGAACCAGAGAAAGGCCTGGTTCGTTGCTTGCGCAGATGAAACGCTCTCGCGAGACGCTCCGCCGCCTCTGCGGCCTAGCCGCCGTCGTTGCTTTATCCGGGATCGTCTCGGCGCCGTCGAGCGCGCAATCGACGATCGCCGTGGTCGTCAATGGAGAACAGGTTCAATTCGTACAGCCTCCGATCGAGCAGGCGGACCGCGTCTTCGTGCCGCTCCGCGGCGTCTTCGAGCGTCTCGGCGCCTCCGTGGAGTACTCTGCAGCAACGATTCTTGCGAATCGTGGCGACACGACGGTCGCGCTCCGCATCGGCTCGAACGTCGGGTACGTCAACGGATACGAGGTGCAGCTCGACGTTACGCCGTTCATCATCGGAAGCCGAACCCTCGTCCCGCTGCGCTTCATCTCCGAGTCGCTCGGGGCCGCGGTGGATTGGAACCAAGCCCAGCAGACCGTCTACGTCGATCTGACGGCGCCGATGGCGCCTCCGCCACAGGGGTGGCCGCCCCCCCTATCCGCAAGTCTGGCCGCCTCCCAACGGCTGGTGGCAAGAGTATGGCCCCCCGCCGCGTGACTGGCGTGGCCGGTCACGCCCAACGCCCACGCCGTATCGCATGCCGCGCCCTCGGCCAACGTTTCGGCCGCCGCGTCCGTATCCGACGTTTCGCCCGCCGCATCCGATCGTGACGCCGACGCCGATGCGGATCTACACGCCGCGTCCGTATCCGACGTTTCGTCCGTCGCATCCGATCGTGACGCCGACGCCGATGCGGATTTACACGCCGCGTCCGTATCCGACGTTTCGCCCGCCGCGTCAGTTTCCGACGGTTCGCCCGCGTCCCGTGCCGTTGCGAACGCTTCCACCGCGTCTGCGCCCTACGCCGACACCTATGCCATGATTCGCAGGCGAGCGACCGGTCGTTGATTGGCTGCTCGGCCAGGGGGGAAGAAGATTCTCGTGATGAGAAATTTTTTTGTTGTTCTTCTCGCGCTTGCAATCTCCGGATCAGCCGGGATTGGCGTGGCAAGCGCCCAACAGTACCTGAACGTCGTCATCAACGGCTCGCCGATGACCTTTCCGGATCAGCCGCCCGTCGAGCAAGCGGGCCGGATCTACGTTCCGATGCGGGCCATATTCGAGCGTCTCGGCGCAACGGTCGTCTACAATAACGGCACGATCAATGCCACGAGCGGCAGGCGCACGGTGCAACTGCAGATCGGTTCGTCGTATGCCACGGTCAACGGGCAGCAAGTGCAGTTGGACTCGCCGCCGTTTGAAATTGCCGCTCGCACGCTCGTTCCACTGCGCTTCGTATCGCAAGCACTCGGCGATCGCGTTTCGTGGGATCAGAACCGGTCGACGGCCTACATCGTGGGCAACGGTGGCGGCTACGGAAACGGCTCTGGAAACGGCTACGGAAACGGCTACGGAAACAATGGGCAACCCAGCGGTCCGATGCCGCCCTATCGGCCGGGCACGTCGAATCAGCGTCCGGGCCCGGCCTGGGCCGACGCGGGCCATCCCCTCGTTCACCGCCCGTTCCCATGGGGGCAGACGTCGCGCCCTTATCCGCTGATCAATGCGTCGTTCCGCACGCCTATGCTTGCGGGCAGCATTCGCGTCGTGCTCGACGGGCGTGACGTCACGCAGATTGCCAGGGTCACTCCGGGCGGGTTCGAACTCACCCCGGCCTTCCCACTTGGCGTCGGCGAGCACACCGTGCGGATCTTCGGCAGAACGCAGGACGGCGCGCCCGTCTCCGACGGCTGGAGTTTCACGGTCGTCGTCTAAGATCTGGGCTCATGCGCTCGCGCAGGGCCTTGGTTACCGGAGCAGCCGCCGGTCTCGCCGCCGGAATCGCACACGTAATCGCCCGTGAGGCCTTCGCTCACGTGGCGATTACGTTTCGCTCGACGGTTCCCGATGCGACGCTCGCCGCCATTCGCGCGGCCGGTGCCGAAGCGAGCGCGCATCGCGTGGACTTCTGCGAACCGGAGGAGCGCGTCACGCGGGCTCTCGACGAGATCGTGGCGTCGCACGGGCCGTTCGACACGCTGGTCCACGCCGTCGGCCCGATCGTCGTCAAGCGCTTCGCGAACCTTTCGGCGCGCGAGTCGCGCGAGATGATCGCGGGGAACCTGGAGAGCTCCATTCTCTGCGCGCGCGCCGTGCTGCCGCCGATGCGCGACAATCGGTTCGGTCGCGTGGTATTCTTCGGCGCGAACGGGTCGAGCGAGACGCGTCCGGCTCGAGGCCACGCAGTCTACGCAGCGGCGAAGAGCGCGGTGACCGCATTCGCGCGATCGCTCGCGCTCGAGGAGGCGCGATTCGGAATCACCGTCAACGTTATCGAGCCCGGAGACATTCGCGACAAGACGATGACCCGCGACGAAGCGCGAGTGCGGCAGGGGAGAACCCCGCGCGGCAGGCCTGGATCGTTCGAGGACGTCGCGGACGTCGTCGCATTCCTGATCGCTCCCGAGCGCGATTTCGTGACCGGCGCGGTCATCGGCGTTACCGGAGGGTTGTGGGAGGCAGACGAGCGAAACGCTTCCTCTCCATGATTCCTGCGGATCGGCGGCGCCCGTTTGAATTGCCGGGTGCCGAGCCTCGGTACGGCCCGGATAAAGTCGTCGATGTCGAACACATCGACCTCCACGTCACACCAAACATCGAGCGTGCCGTCCTGGAGGTGCGCTGTACGACGACGGTTCGGGCACTCGACGAGCCCGTCGAGTCACTCGAGCTCGACGCCGTGGATCTCGACGTTCGAGCGGTAGAACGCGATGGTCGAACGCTTGCGTGGCGGCACCGCGACGAGCGCTTGGAGATCCGGCTCGATCCGCCCCTTTCCCCCGGCGAGGAGACCTCGTTCGTCGTCACCTACCGCGTCGACCATCCGCGCCACGGCGTCTTTTTCATTCGTTCTACGTCGCAGCGGCCGCGCGTTCCGCACGTGTGGACGCAGTGCCAAGACACGTATGCGCGGTACTGGTTCCCCTGTTTCGATTATCCGCACGAGAAGCAGACGACGTCGGCAACGATCGTCGTTCGCAAAGGCGAATTCGCGCTTTCCAACGGCGCGCTCGTCGAACGCAAAGACGATGGCGATGCGACGATCTTCCGGTATCGGCAGGATGTCCCGCACAGTACGTACCTCGTTACGCTCGTTGCCGGGCCATTCGTTGAGATCGCGCAGGGGACGGCAGGCGCGCGCGGCGTTCCCGTCTTCGCCTACGTACTTCCGGGTCGCGAAGCCGACGCGCAGCGCGCCTTCGGAAACACGCCGCGGATAATCGAGTTCTTCGAGCGCGTCATCGGCACGCCGTATCCGTACGCGCGCTATTCGCAGATCGCCGTGAGCGACTTTATCTTCGGTGGCATGGAGAACACCTCGGCGACGACGCAAACGGAGCGCACGCTTCACGACGAAACGGCGCACCTCGACTTCTCGAGCGACCCGCTCGTCTCGCACGAGCTCGCGCATCAATGGTTCGGCGATCTCCTGACCTGTCGCGACTGGTCTCAGGCCTGGTTGAACGAAGGCTTTGCGACGTACTTCGAATGCCTGTGGCGCGAGGAAGACCTGGGATACGATGAATACCTCTACGACGTCTTCGTCAGTCTGGAGCGGTATCTCGACGAAGACCGCCGGCGGTACCGGCGTCCGATCGTCTTCAACCGTTACCGCGATCCCATCGAGCTCTTCGACCGCCACCTGTACCAAAAGGGCGCCGCGGTTCTCCACATGCTGCGCGGCGAGCTGGGCGACGCGCGATTCTTCCGGTCCATCGCGCGCTACGTGGCGCAGAACGCTCAACGTAACGTCGAGACCATCGACCTGATTCGCGCTGTCGAAGAGGCGACGGGCCGCAACGTGCGCGCGTTCTTCGATCGGTGGGTGTTCGGATCGGGGCATCCCGAGCTCGAGTGCCGCGTCGCGTGGGACGATCGTCGCAAGATCGCGACCATAACGATCGATCAACGGCAGCAGATCGACGCCGAGCATCCGGCTGCCGTCTTCGATTTGGAGATCGGGTTCGTCCAGGATGAACCCGAGCGGCCTTCGATCGATCGCCGTGCGCCGCTTTCGAACGAGCGGCGCGTGCGTGTGCACGTCGAGCGCGCCCACGAGACCGTCGCGGTCGCACTCGAACGGGAGCCGAAGCTCGTGCGCTTCGATCCGGGCGCGTTTTTGGTCGGCGACGTGACCTATCGCCTCGGTGCGAATCTGGCGGCGGCGACGCTGCGCGGCGATCCTAGCGTGGTTGCTCGCATCCGTGCGGCGCGGGAGCTGGCCGAGGACGGGTCGCGCGTAGCGCGCGAGACGTTGGCCGATGCGTTCGAGCGCGATCCGTTTTGGGGCGTCCTTGAAGCGGCGGCGGGGGCGCTCGGGCGAACGCGGGCACCGTGGGCGCGGGCGATCCTGCTGCGCGCGATCGAGCACGCGCACCCGAAAGTTCGGACCGCGGCTGCAACTGCTCTGGGGAATTTTCGCGATGCCGAAACGAGCGGTGCGTTGTTGAAGAGCATCGAAAAGGATCCGTCGTACTTCGTTGCTGCCGCATCATGCGCGTCGCTTGGAAAGACGCGCGACGCGCGCGCATTCGAAGTACTGGCGGCTACCGCGCAACGCACGACCTGGAACGGCACGGTAGAAGCGGGTGCCGTTGCGGGCTTGGCAGAACTTGCCGACCCGCGCGCCGTGCCCGTCATCATCGCGGCCGCCGCGCCAAGCGGCGACGACACGTTGCGCTGCGCGTCGGCGTCTGCAATAGCACGCGCCGCCGAGCTGCTCGATCGCGAGCGCGCCCCTCTGCTCGATGCGCTCGACCACCTGCTCGACGATCCGATGCTGCTGGTCTGCGTCGTTGCCATCGATGCTGCAGCGAGCACCGGCGAGGCGCGCTTCCTTCCCGCACTCGATCGTCTTACGCACGCCGCCTCCGACGGACGAGCGCGCCGGCACGCTGCCGAGGCGGCGATGCGCATTCGCGAAAGCAGAAACGTTCCCGCTGCCGTTACCACACTTCGCTCGGATCTCGACGAACTTCGTGAACAACAACAAAGACTTCGGGAATCGTTCGAGGCGCTCGCGCCGCGCGCGTAGGCGCAAGGGTGCGGTGCGCCTGAGCGTCGCCGTAGCGGCGCTCCTCGTGGGAGCCGTCGTCTTGGTCGAGCGACACTCTGCGGCACCGCCCGTCGTTCCGATCGTCGCACCGGCGCCACTTCCCCAGCCCACGGCGCCAAGCAGGCCCTGGACGCCGTCACAAATCCGCCGTTTGCGCGGTACGCTAGCGCACGCGTTTGCACCGGCGGTTGCCGGTGCGACGCACTGGTCGCTCTGCGTGATGAGCGCGCGGGGTAACGTGCTCTTTGCCGTACACGCTCGCACCGGAGTGAAACCGGCGTCCGTCACGAAGCTCGTCGTCGCGACGACCGCGCTCGACCTGCTCGGGGGATCGTACCGCTATCATACGCTCCTGGTTTCCAGCGGATCGCCCGATGCGTCCGGGACGCTTCCCGGCGATCTCTGGCTCGTCGGCTCCGGCGATCCGTCGTTGCGCAGTACCGATCTCGCCGCCGGGGTTCGGCGGCTCAGACGTCAGAACGTACGGCGCGTCGTCGGTGGCGTCGTCGTGGACGCCACCGCGTTTACGGGGCCCGAGATCAACCCGTTCTGGAATCCACAGGACGCGAACGAAGACTATCAAGCGCCGATCAGCGCAATCTCGCTCGACGGCGACACCGTCGAGTTCGACGTTCGCGGCACGACGCCGGGTGCGCTCGCGGACGTGCGAGAGAATCCGTGGAGCGGGGCGCTGCACGCGATGGGAAGTATCGTGACGGTCGCCGCGGGCGACGACCCGAGCGTCATCGTCGCGGCGCTCGCGTCGCCGAACCATTTCGCCGTTTCGGGCGCGGTGCCGGCGGGGGCAACCGACAAAGAATGGGTTCCGGTGCACGGCATGGCGCATTACGCGGGAGCGGTTCTCACGCAGCTTCTGCGCGAGCAAGGCGTCACGACGGCGGTTGGGCCGGGCGTCGGAGCCGCACCCGCGTCGCGCGTCGTTCTCTGGGATCACCCGTCGGCTCCGCTGCGAGATCTCGAGCGACATATGCTCTATATCTCCGACAACCACTACGCGGAACAGCTGCTCCGTACGCTGGGCTTGGCGGCCGGCGGCACCGGCGACGACGCACGCGGTCTCGCCGCCGAACGAGCGGACCTTGCTCGACGCGGCGTCCCGCTCTCAGGCTTGCGCCTCGTCGACGGAAGCGGCCTCTCCGAGGCGGACCGGCTCTCCTCGCTGACCATTGCGACGATTCTCGTACGCGCGCTGGAGATGCCCCAGGAGCGCGGCTTCTACGACCTGTTGCCGCAGGGAGGACGCAGCGGAACCCTCGAGGGCTATGCCTTCACCTCGGCGCTCGGGCGCGTTCGCGCGAAGACGGGGCACCTGACCGGAGTTTCGTCGCTTGCCGGATATGTCGTATCGCGGCATCATGGAATCGTGGCATTTGCATTCATGATCGACGGCTCGCCAGGCGACCCGGACGGCGCGATGGTTCATGCGGTCGACGGAATAGCGGAATTGTAGAGGTTCGTACGCTCGTGGCTCAAGTTGCGATCGGCTTCACGTTGATCATGAGAGTAGATTTACCGAACTCGCCCGGCGCGTTCGGCATGCTTGCGAACGCCGTCGGCGATGCGGGCGGCGTAATCGTTGCGGTCGACATGCACGGCGTGACGAAGGGGCGCGTCGTTCGCGACGTCACGATCAACGTTAGTTCCGACGTCATTGCCGCAGAGGTACGGAGCGTCGTGGAAGCGCTGCCTGACGCACGCGTCGTGAGCGTTTCCGACTCTACGTTTCTCGCGCATCTTGGCGGGAAGATCACGGTCGAGCCGAAAATTCCGGTTAAGACTCGCCAGGATCTCTCCACCGTCTACACTCCCGGCGTCGCTCGAGTTTCGATGGCGATCGCGGCCGACGCATCGAAAGCGTTTGCGCTCACGATGAAACGCAACTCCGTTGCAATCGTCACCGACGGAACCGCAGTTCTCGGGTTGGGCAACATCGGGCCGCTCGGAGCCTTGCCGGTGATGGAAGGCAAGGCGGTGCTCTTCAAGCAGTTCGCCGGCATCAATGCGTTCCCGATCTGTCTGGACACTACCGACGTCGACGAAATCGTCGAAACGGTACGACACATCGCACCGGTGTTCGGCGGCATCAACTTGGAGGACATCTCGGCGCCGCGGTGCTTCGAGATCGAGCAGCGGCTGATCGACGCGTTGGACATTCCGGTGATGCATGACGACCAGCACGGAACCGCGGTCGTCATTCTGGCGGGACTCATCAACGCCGGAAAAGTTGTCGGCAAGCGGCTCGAAGACATGCAAGTCGTCGTTGCGGGGAGCGGCGCTGCGGGAACCGCGACGATCAAGATGCTGCTCGGAGCCGGAGTGCGCGACGTGATCGCCGTCGACCGCCACGGCGCGCTCAACCGCGACGAACGGTACGAAGACTCGCATTGGCGCTGGCTCGCCGAACATACGAATCGCGAGAACCGTCATGGGATGCTCGCCGCCGTCCTGCGCGGCGCGGATGTCTTCATCGGCGTCTCGGCGCCGGGCATTCTCAAGCCGGCGGACATCGCAACGATGGCTCCCTCGCCGATCGTATTTGCGATGGCGAACCCCACGCCGGAGATCATGCCGGATGTCGCGGCCCCGGTCGCCGCCGTCGTCGCGACCGGCCGATCCGACTTTCCGAATCAAGTCAACAACCTGCTCTCTTTTCCCGGAATTTTTCGCGGTGCGCTCGACGTCCGCGCGGGGCGCATCACCGATCGGATGAAGCTCGCGGCGGCCGCCGCTATAGCCTCGATCGTCGGCGACGAAGAACGCAGTGCAGAGTACATCATCCCCAGCGTCTTCGACCATCGCGTCGTGGACGCGGTCGCGAAGGCCGTGGCGGGCGCGGCTGTCGAGGAAGGCGTCGCGCGCCGTACGCTGAACATGGCAGCGGCAGATGGCAGCAGCACGGATTCTGGTCATCGAGGATGACGAAGACGTCGCGCGGCTCGAGAGGGTCGTTTTGGAGCGCGCCGGGTACGACGTGCGCCATGCCGGGACCGGGGCCGAGGGGCTCGACCTCGCGGAGTCGTTCCGTCCCGACGTCGTAATCCTCGACGTCGGGCTACCCGACATTTCGGGGCTGGACGTCTGCACGTCGCTCTCCAACTCGAATAACGCGTTCGTTTTGATGGTGAGCGGGCATTCGCGTGAACAGGACGTCCTGCTCGGCCTCGGCCTCGGCGCCGACGATTACATCACGAAGCCGTTCTCCGGAAATGAGCTCGTTGCGCGCGTTGCGTCGTTCTTACGCCGGCGCGAGCGACTGCTCAACAAGCCGGAAGGCGAGTCGAGCTTGGAGTTCGGCGAAGCGCACCTCGATCGAAACTTTCACACGCTCGTGAGAGACGGCAAAAGCGTCGCGCTCACCGCACTCGAGTTTCGCTTGCTGTGGTTCCTCGCAGAAGCCGAGGGAAGACTTCTCACGCGCGCGCAAATTCTCGAGCAGGTGTGGAACGACACTTCCGGCGTTCCAACGCGCGTCGTCGACGTTCACGTCGCGGCGCTGAGAAAAAAGATTGCCGAGGTCGACGCACCAGTCGAGCTCTCCAGCGTGCGCGGCATCGGATATCGCCTCGACAAGAGATAGATGACGAATACCGCATGAGATACCGCGCTTTCGCAGCGGCGGCGGCAGCCGCCGTTTTCTTCGGCGCGGCACCGCGGCACGTTCCCTTGACCGTCTACGGCTCTCCAGCGGGGGCGCGGCCCGCGGGTGCGTCGGCCCAGCGGCCGACCGCCGCAGTCCTGCCCGACGGTCGCATCAGCGCTCCGATCGGCGACACGATCTTCGTAGGGACGAGTCCGCAAGGCGTCGCGGTTTCGCCGGACGGACGCTTTGCGGTCGTGAGCGACGATGCGGCGTACCCGGATGCCGCGCCGATCGCCGCGGCTCGTGCGCTCGTTGCGGGGTACGCGCTCACCGTCGTCGACACGCAGAACATGCGCGTGACGGACATCTATCACGACGCTGCGGCCACGTTCTCACCCGGCATTGCCGTACTTCCCGATCCGCACAACCCAGCCCAAACGCTGGTCCTGGCGTGTGACGGCGCGCACGACGTCGTTCGCGTTTTCGATCTCTCGTACGACGGAAAACTGACGCCCGAGGCTGTAATCGCTCTTCCCCTCGCCTCGGCTCCGGGCTATGTCGGCGACCGCAGAGCCGGGCCGACGGCCATCACGATCTCTTCCGACGGCCGCATTGCGTACGTCGTCGAGCGCCTCGGAGATATCGTCGCTGCCGTCGACGTTGCGTCGCGAACCGTTCTCGACGGCGCTCCGGTGGGGTTGGACCCGTCGGTTGCGGCGGCGGCCAACGGACGCGTCTACGTCGCGAACGCTGGTCTCTCTGCCTATCGCACTCTCGCGAACCCGCGGCGGACTCCGACCTTTGCACAGCCGAGCGTCGACGCATTGCGTGCATCATCGCTCGCAATCGTACCGATCGACGCGCGCGGTGCCTTGAACGGCAATCCGAGCACGATCTCGTTTCTGCGCATGGATCCGGTCCCGGACGGAACCCAGGAGATAGGAGGAATCGTCCCGAGCGCCATCGTCACGCGTGCAGACGGATCGTATGCGTACGTCGCACTTGCCAACGTCGACCGCGTCGCGATCGTCGACTTGCGCGGGGCCCCGCACGTGACGGATGGCCTCGATCTCCGGCTATTTCCCGACGCCCCGTACGGCACGCAACCGAGCGCCGAAGTTCTCGCCGCGGACGGATCGCGACTGTACGTTGCTCTCGCTGGTCTCGACGCCGTCGCCGTTCTCGACGCGCGGAATGCGGCGATGCTGCACCGGATCGGACTGATTCCGACGGGATGGTACCCGTCTGCGCTCGCGTTGTCGCACGACGGCCGGTTTCTCTATATCACCGACGCGCAGGGAGTCGACGGTTGGGGTCTCTTGCAGCGCGTCGATCTCGCACATCTTCCGCTCGGACCGGTGACGCTCTCGGCACTGCGCTACAACCGGACGGCTGCCTACGCAAAAGACGATCCCTTGGTTCCTCCGTTGCGTTCGCAGCAGCGATCGAATGCGATCCGCCACGTCGTGTACGTCTCCGTAGGAATCGACGACTACGATGCGATGCTCGGCGATTTGGGCGACGCGTCAGGGAGGCCGCACGGAAACGGCGCCCCTTCGTACGCGCTCTATCCGCAAAGCGTGACCCCGAATCTGCACGCGCTTGCGCGAGACTTTACGCTCGCCGACAACGTCTATGCTGCCGGCGATCCGTCGGCCGCGTTGGAGCTGGCGACGGCGGGAACGGTCACGTTGCCGGTCGAGCGGGACGACGCGAATCCCGCGGATCCCGAGGCCTATCCACGTGCTGGTTTTCTCTTCAACGCGCTGGAGCGTGCGCACGAGAGCTTTCGCGACTACGGAGCGCTGCTTGCGGTCTCTGGATACCGCGACGGGCTGTACACGCTCGACGTGCCGGTGTTAGCAGCGCTAAATGGCAACGTCGACCTCGCGTATGACGCGTCGAATCCCGGCGTCGGCGACGACGCCAGGGCGCGCGAGTTCGTTCGCGATTACGGTACGCTCTCGCGGCAAGACGAGGTTCCCGATTTCACGTTTGTTTGGCTGCCAACGCCTCCCGGCGGTGAAGCGGAAGCCGACCGCGCCCTCGGGCGCATCGTCGACGCGATATCGCATTCGCCGCAATGGAGCAGTACCGCGATTTTCGTCGTTCCCGAGTCATTCGAAACCCGCCGCGACCACGTCAATGGCTCGCGCATCTACGCGGTGATCGTATCGCCGTATGCGCGTCGCGGCTTCGTCGATGACGAGCACCTGTCCATTGCGGGCGTGGTGAAGACGGAGGAGGAGTTGCTCGGCTTGCCTCCGCTCGCGACGAGCGATCTGCTTGCGTCGGATCTCGCGCCGTGCTTCGCGCCTAGCCCGAACCCGGCACCGTTCACGGCACTCCCGTAGCGCTTCCCTAGCGGGTACTAGGCCTCGCTCGCCCGAGGTGCGAACACTCCGGGCGATGACCCATTCCGGTATAGCATACGGGCCTCGACTCATCGGAGCGCCGACGGCGACGATGCGCTCCGCGGTCGTCGTGCGTCCGTCACGTTCGATCGAGCGCGCCAAGCCGTTGCAGGGCGAGCCGGGTGCGATCGTTGGCAGGGCCGTCGAACAACACGCGGTGCTCGTGCGGACGCTTCGCTACTTCGGCATCGAGGTGCGCGTCCTGGATGCCGTCGGCGACGATCCGTATGCGTGTGCCGTTGCCGATGCGGCGGTGCTCTTCGAAAGCGGCGCGTTGCTCATGCGCCCGACGCCGATGACCCGCCGGGCTGAGACCGATCGCATCGCTTCGGAGTTTTCGACCATCGATGTACCACTTGCCGGAAGGATCGAACCGCCCGGCCTTCTCGACGGTACCGACGTGCTGCTGATCGGGAGCACGGCATTCGTCGGTGTCGGTGCGCGAGGCAACGCAATCGGACGCAACGGTTTCTGCGAGGTCGCGCGCGCGCACGGCTTCGACGTCGTCGAGGTTCCTTTGGCACCTGGCGTCGCGTCGTTGCAGAGCGTCGTCGGTGTGGCGAGCGCGCAGACCGTCATCGTCGCGGCGGATTGCATCGATCCTCGTCTTTTCTCGGCGTTTCGGACGATCGTGCTGGAGCGGGGCGAAGAGCCCGCCGCCGGCGTGCTCTGCCTGGGCGACGACCACGTTCTTGCCGACGTTCGCTACCGCACGGCATTCCAGCGCATGCGCCGTGCGGGCGTTACCGTCGAAGGCATCGACCTCTACGACTTCGAGAAGATCGGCATCACGCCGTCGATGTTGGTCCTACCGCTTCGGCGGGAGTAGATCCACGGTGCAGCGCGTCGCGATCCTCTCCGACATCCACGGAAATCTCGTTGCGCTCGACGCCTGCTTGGCCGATCTCGTCGCACAGGGCGGCGCAGATGCAATCGTCGCAGCCGGCGATCTCTGTCTGGACGGTCCGCGGCCGAAGAAAGTCTTGCAGCGCCTCGAAGAAGTCGGGGCGCAATGCGTGCGCGGCAATACCGAACGGTTCATCGCGAGCATCGGTGAGGAATCGTTCTCGCCGAGCGAGGCGGCACAACTTGCGTGGACGCGTAAGCAGCTCGGTGAGAAATGGATCGCGTGGATGCGCGAACTTCCCTTTGCGATGCGCGTCGGCGAGCAGCACAACGAGTTGTTGGTCGTTCACGCCAATCCGACGAACGATACCGAGCACCTGTGGCCGGATGCTGACGAAGAAACGCTGGAGCGCCTGATCGGCGGGGAACGGGCGGCTACGATCGCGTTCGGTCATCTGCACCTGCCGTACGTGCGGCACTGGCGTGGAAAGATGCTCGTGGACGTCGCATCGGTCGGCCTACCGAAGGACGGCGATCCACGCGCAAGCTACGCGCTCTTCACCGAGCGTGACGGCGGCTGGGAAGTGAAGCACCGGCGCGTCGCGTTCGACGTCAAGAAGGTTGCAACGCAGCTCGCGGATTGCGGCATCCCCGAGAGCGCCGAGCTCATCGCGACGCTGCGCAGGCACCGCTACAAGCGCTTGAAAGGTTCGATCCCGTAGCGCGTGAGCGTTGCTGCAATCGAAATTCAGGGACTGACGAAGCGCTACGACGACATCGTCGCGGTCGACGATATCTCCCTGCGGGTCGAAGACGGGGGTTTTTTCGGCTTTCTCGGGCGTAACGGTGCGGGAAAGACGACGACGATCAATGCGATCGTGGGCCTTGCTCGCAAGAGCAGCGGCTCCATCGCGATCTTCGGCTTCGACAACGAGCGAGAGTGGCGGCAGGCGCGACGTTTCATCGGGCTCGCGCCGCAGGAGTTCAACTTCGACCGCTATCTCTCGATTCGCGACGTGCTCATTTTCCAAGCGGGCTACTATGGGCTTCGCGGACGAGCCGTCGCAGCGCGCGCCGACGAGCTCCTAGAGCGATTCGGCTTGACGCGCCGCGCGCGCGTCGAGTACACGAAGATCTCCGGCGGCCAGAAGCGGCGCCTGACGCTCGCGCGCGCGCTCATCCACGAGCCGCGCCTTTTGATTCTCGACGAGCCGACCGCCGGTGTGGACGTCGAGCAGCGCCTGGAGCTCTGGGCGTTGCTCCGCGAGTTGAACGCAGACGGGCTGACCGTCTTCCTGACGACGCACTATTTGGAGGAAGCCGAAGAACTCTGCAAGCGCATTGCGATCATTCGCGACGGTCGCATCATTACGGAACAGGCTACGGAGCAGCTCGTGCGCGAAGGCGAGAACCTGCAGGACGTGTTCTTGGAGCTCGTTCGGCAATGACGGTCAACGTCGTGGGCTTATGGACGCTCACGAAGCGCGAGCTGGTTCGTAGCATGAAAATCATCAATCAAGTGATCTGGCCGCCGATCATCACGACGCTGCTGTACGTGTTCGTCTTCGGCATCGCAATCGGCAGTCGGATACAGCACGTGCAAGGCGTGACCTACGCGCAGTTCCTCGTCCCGGGGCTCATCATGCTGCAGACGATCGATTCGTCGTACGGCGAATGCTCGAGCTCGGTGTTCCAAGGCCGTTTCATGAATCACATCCAAGAGTTGCTTATCGCGCCGATGTCCGCAGCGGAAATTCTCGCCGGATTCATCGTCGGGAGCCTCGCTCGCGCGCTCATCATCGCCGGACTCATCACGATGCTCGGCGCGCTGCTCGTCCACACGTTGCCGAGCGACTGGACGACCTACCTCGTCGTACTGGTGCTCGTCTCGGTGCTCTTCTCGGCACTCGGAATCATCTTCGGATTGCTCGCCGAGAAGTTCGATCATCTCGCCGTGCTTACGACGTTCGTCATCACGCCGCTCACCTTCGTCGGCGGCGTCTTCACCGCAGCTACCATGCTCCCGCCGCCGTTGCGCACGCTCGAGCTTGCGAATCCGATATTCTATACGATCGACGCCTTTCGGCGAAGCTATACGGGGCAGAGCTTTCTCGCGCCTGAATACTCGATCGGCGCGATCGGACTGCTCTGCGTCGTCGTCTTGGCGATCGCGTGGCGCATGATCGCCCTCGGCGTCAAGCTGCGTACCTAACTGCCAAAAAACGGGTTGTGCGCGCGTTCCTGAGCGATCGTGGAGGGCGGTCCGTGCCCGGGCATCACGACGGTGTCGTCCGGGAGCGTGAAGAGCTTCGCGCGCACGGAGGTGAGGATGTCGTCGTACGTCGACGCGTCGCCGTACGCTCCGCCGACGCTGCCGGCGAAGAGCGTATCGCCGGTGAATACGGCCGACCTGAAGACGTAGGAAGAAGAGCCGTCCGTGTGCCCGGGCGTGTGGAGCATACGGATGCGCACGTCGTCCCCGAAGGGGAGTTCCTCGCCGTCGCGTACCCGAAGGGCCGATCCGGCGAGCGGGCCGATCGCGTGTACGTCGAGTTCGTGCATGACGATTTTCGCTGCGGGGAAGACAGCCGCCACCTCTGCCGTAGCGTCACAATGGTCGGCGTGTTTGTGCGTGATCAAGACGTACTGGAGATGGTAGGCGCCGTCGCGCAGAATGCGCACGAGATGCTCGGGGACGCCCGCCGGGTCGACGAGAGCCGCGCGGCGGCTGCCCGCCAGGAAGAACACGTACCCGTTGCTCGGGTGCGGTCGTTGCGGATGATGGCGTACGTCGGCCGACTCCACCGGCTGCGGATACCAGCGGCCTGCGGCCGAATCGGCGAGGCGTCCGGGGTCGAGCCCCAAGACCGGCGCAACGGCGCGCGCTTCGTCCTCGCCGGCGGTTCCGCCGCCCGCGGCCCATGCGGCAATGGTCGCAGCAGCGATCCCGGTCGCTCGCGCGAGATCCTCGGCATCCGTGCCGGTTCCGTGCATCGCCTTGCGCAGGATGTCGCCGAAATCGTCCTCGAGTCTCATGCGCAGGACTTCGGTGCAACCGGAGGCGTCACCGCCGCGGTCGAAGCGCATGGAGATGGAGCGCGTTGTCGTTATTGGATCCGGGCCTGCCGGTCTCACCGCAGCGGTCTACGCGGCGCGTGCAAACCTTGCTCCCTTGGTTCTCGCCGGCGGTTTGTACGGCGGACAGCTGATGCTGACGACCGACGTCGAGAACTACCCCGGATTCCCCGAAGGGATACTCGGCCCCGAGCTGATGACGAAGATCCGCGAGCAAGCGGAACGCTTCGGCGCGCGCATTCTCGACGTCGACGCGACGAGCGTTGACTTCGCGGCCAAGCCACTCGTCGTCAACACGCCCGACGAAGCCTATCGGGCGCGGACGGTGATCGTCGCGACCGGCGCGAGCGCGCGCTGGCTCGGCGTTCCAGGAGAAGAGCTCTTGCGAGGACGCGGCGTGTCGACGTGCGCCACGTGCGACGGCGCATTCTTCAAAGAAAGGCACATCGTGGTCGTTGGAGGCGGTGATTCGGCGATGGAAGAGGCGCTCTTCTTGACGCGGTTCGGCAGGCGCGTGACGGTCGTGCACCGCCGGGACGGTTTGCGCGCGAGCAAGATCATGGCGGAGCGCGCACGCGCCAATCCGAAGATCGATTTCATGTGGAACACCGCGGTCGAAGCAGTGCTCGGAGACGAAAAGGTCATCGGCTTGCGCCTCCGCAACCTCCTCGACGAGAGCCTCTTCGATTTCGATTGCGACGCGGTCTTCATCGCGATCGGTCACACCCCGAACACCGAAATCCTCCGCGGGCAGCTCGATCTCGATAGTGCCGGGTACATTCTCTCGCCCGACGGAACCCTGACGAGCGCCGAAGGCGTCTTCGTTGCAGGCGACGTCTACGATCATCGGTATCGCCAAGCGATCACCGCCGCCGGCTCGGGCTGCAGAGCGGCGATGGACGCCGAGCGTTATCTCGAAGCGCTCGAGTTCGCGTCGCCTCCGCTCACGGGATCGGCCGGCGCCTCGAGCGAGCGCCGGTAGACAAAGGTCTCGCCTCGGTAGCCGAGGCCGGGGTCCAGATCGCGCCGCGTCGCGATCTGCGTGAAGCTCAGACTACGGGCGACCGCTGCCGACGCGACGTTTCCTGCCGCCATCTCGGCGATAGCTCTGCGTGCACCGTGTGCGTCGCGAGCGTGCTCCAGCACCGTCTCCATCGCTTCCCGTGCGAGTCCACGTCGCCGAAACGGTGGGAAGATGCCGTACGCGATGTAGACGGTCGTTCCCGCGTACGTCGCTTGCGCTTCACCGACTACGACTCCGTCCTGGCGGCGGATGCCGATCCAGTTTTCCCACCGTTCGATTGCACCGAGATACGGGATCTCGTACATCCACCGCTCGTACCGCTGCCGAAGCGCCTCGATCGTCGGCGGGCGCAGCGCTGGAAAGAACTCCCACATGCGCTCGTCGTCGAGGTGCTTCCACGTCAGCTCGGCATGCGTCGGCTCGGCGGGCACGAGGTCGAGACGCGCCGTCGCGAGGGCGTGCCGTGCGGTCATCGCACGATGTCCTCGAGGGCGCCTGCCAGCTCCGGAAACGTGAAGCGATAGCCACGTTCGAGCGGACGCCGAGGAAGCACGCGTTGACGCTCGAGCAAGACGCTTGCGCCTTCGCCGAGTGCCGCACGCAACGCAAACGTCGGTGTCGCAAGGAACGCCGGTCTATGGAGCGCGCGACCCAGCTCGCGCGCGAACTCGGCATTGGTGACGGGGCTCGGCGCGACGGCGTTGAGGGCGCCGTCCGGATCGTCGATTGCGGTGAGGTAGATTCCGGCGAGATCGTCGACATGTATCCACGAGTACCAGGAGCGGCCATCGCCGACGTGCCCGCCCAAGCCGGCGCGAAAGAGCGGCACGAGCTTCGCGAGCATTCCGCCCTTGCCGAGCGTCAAGCCGGTGCGAACGCAGGCGACGCGCATGCCCAAGGCGGCAGCCCCCTGCGCTTCTCGCTCCCATGCAGCGCAGACGCCGGCGAGAAACGTCGTCCCCGGCGCACTGCTCTCGTCGAACGTTGCGGTTGCGCTCGAGCCGTAATAGTCGATCGCCGAGGCGCTTACGTACGCGGTCGCGCGCGGTCGCAATCGCGCGATGTGCTGCAGAAATGCTCGCGGAAGCTCAGTGCGGCTGCTGCGTATGCGCTGCTTGACCGCCGCCGTCCAGCGTTGCGCGATCGGCTCGCCGGCAAGGTTCACGATCGCTTCGCATTGCGTTGCGCCGTTCGCGGCTCGTTCGGGGTCGCGCAACGAGAGAACCGTTACGTCGTCGCCGCGGGCGCGCAGTGCGGCTGCGAGCGCGTCGCCGGCGAACCCGCTGCCGCCAAGTAGTGCTACGCGCACGTTAGACGGAAAGCTCTGCGGTAACCGCATCGAGCGCTGCCGCCGTCCGAGCAGAAGCCTCTCGAATCGTGCTTGCATCCCCGGTGCTCAGCGCGGCGTTCAGCTCCGGCAACGGCACCGCGGCATACCCGTGGCGCCCGTAGCAGATCAAATTCAGGCGATGTACCGCGTCGAGAAGAATCCCGTCGCCGACGCGACCTTCGGCCGCTTGCGACCGGGAGGCGAAGCGAGCCACGGCGGCCACGAGCGGCGCGACGTCGCCGGCGCGCGATGTGGGAACGATGGCCGCGACCTCCTCGCGTAACGACGTTGCGTACGGTGAGAGACGGTAAAGCGCGTGCAACGGCTCGTTCGCGAGCCGGTAGGCCATCAGGGCGAGGAGCTGCGCCATCGCGCGGTGGTTTACGAAACCCGGGTCGGCCTGCGTTTGCGCATAGTGCAGGTCGTCGAACGCGGAGTGGTAGACGCCGAAGGGTCCGCCGAATCCCGAGTCGACCGTCGGAATACCCGTTTCGTAGAGAAAGGCTTCGAAGTCGGAGCCGCCGCCCGGTGCGCGGACTCGCACGCCGCCCGGTTGGGCCTCCCAACGCGCGAGGAGCGTGCGGGCGTTCCGTGCGGGATCCGCAATGCGTGCGGTCGCGCTCGTGACGAACGGCGCTAATGCCGCGGCGGCTGAGGCGCCAAAGGTCTGCCCGCTCTCGCCCTCGTCCATGTTGACGTACGCGACGCATCCGGCGCGCAGACGATCCGCGTGATCGCGAACGTACGCGATCGAGCCGAGCTCACCGAGCTCTTCGCCGTCCCAGCCGGCGATCACGATCGATCTCCTCGGCCTCCATCCGGTGCGCGCGAGCGCTCCCAAGGCCTTTGCCGTTTCGAGCAGCGTGGAAATACCGTCACCGTTGTCGGTCACGCCGTACACCCACGCGTCGCGATGACCTCCGAGAACGACTTCCCGGCTCGAGCTTCCGGCGAGAACGCCGATCGTGTTCCAGAGGCGCCGGCGCACGTAGGACTCTCGTACCGTCAGGCGGATTGCGGCGTGAGCGCCGAGCAGGCGGAGTGCCACCGCTGCGCTCACCGGAAGGACGGGGATCGTGATCCCGGTGCCGAGGCTGCCGCGCTGAACCACGCCGGTCGGGGACTGAGGGCCGTTGTGAAAGATAACGGCGGCGGCGCCGTGCTGCTGCGCGCGCAGCGCGAGCAAGCCGCGAAATTCGGCGCCGTATTGAACGAGCACGATCTTGCCGCGGACGCTGACGTGCGCTGCGGCGAGTGCGTCGTACTCCGTTTCGCGCCCCTGCCCGGCGTCGACCAATGCGGCCGTAACCGTTCCCGACGCGCTCCCCGCGTCGAACGGAATGCCTGCGTCGGCTCGCGTGCCTTCGCGGTCGCCTAGGACGCCGGACTCGTGAAGGTTCACGGCGATCGGACGACGCGCGAGAATCACGAGTGCGAGGTGGCGTGGCTGCGGAACGAGGGCCGTGAACGACTCGATCGTCGTGCGCAAGCCGTAGGCGCGCAGGCGGTCGGCCATCCATTGCGCCAGTCGCTCGTCTCCGGGCGTCCCTGCGTAATGCATTTCGCGATCGATGCGACGCGAGCTTTCGAGCGCGCCGGCGGCGGTCGGAGTTGCGAGCAAGAGGTCCTGAAGGCTGCGCGAAATCGCTCGTGCGGGCAGCGTCTGCGTCGCCAGGAGCAGCAAAACGATGGTGGCGATGCGCCCGCTCATCGGGGTCCTTCGCCGAGTTCCGTATCGATGATCTTCAACAACTCCAGTGCCGATTCGTCGAGGCGCTGCGCGTAGACCTTCGGGTGCGTCAGATAGAAGAGCGACATGGCGCGCAGCACGAAGCGGTGGCGCTGCGCGTTTGGAAGGTGCGAGAACGCGCCCACGGCTCGCCGAGCGAGATACGCCACGCGCTCGAAGAAGCGCTCGTTTCCGCCGTAGAGCGAGACGAAGTTCAGATCGTCGTGCTCGCGGTCTTCCTCCTGGTCGATGAACGAGTCGAGAAGCACGTGCAGCGCGCTCACCGCGGGGAAGTAGGCGCGGTACGTATCGATGATCGAAGCGTGGCGCGTGTCGAAGAGCATGAACAGCGGGGCGTAGACTTGAAACTGCGAGCCGGCCGCACACGCAAACTCGAACCATTCGAGCTTGCCGTAGCGAGCGGCGTGTCTGCCGTACCAGAGCCGGCAGGCTTCCTCGCGTTCCGCGGCGGGGAAGTGCACGAAGGTTTGCATGTCGGCGTACAGGGTCGCCGCCTCGCGAAAGAGCGGGATGAGCTGCTCGTGCTCGGCGAGGCGCCGCAGCCCGCGCTGCACGCGGCGTACGAGCGTCACCAGATAATCGCCGTCGTCACCTGAAGGTCCGAGGTCGTAATAACCGCCGACAACGGCGCCGGGATCGAGCGCGTCGGAAATCGCGCGATGCAGGATCGGATACGCTGCGATGCCGACGTCGGGATGACGGTCGCACAGGTTGTCGAGGTAGTCGTAAATCGTTTCGAGCGGCGCAACGATCTCGACGTAGTGATCGGCAGCCGAAGGCGTCAAGAACGTCGCGAGAATGCAGCCGCCGGCGACGTGGTACGCTTTCGCGTCGATCGAGCTCAGGGCCTGAAGGCGCAAGCGATCGTCGGGAATAACCTCCGCCAGCGTGCGAATCCCCGCGAGCGCACGTGCGGCCTTCGGCACCACGACGCGGAGAAACTCGACGACGTCGTACGTGCCCGCGATCCCACCTCCCGCGAGCATCGCCAAGCGCGCACGGCTGGTCACGACGCGCCCAACCGTCCATCGAACGTCCCGCAGCACGTCTATGATTCCGGGTTTCAGATTCCGGAGATGAAGCGGCCGGGGTTCAGCGTGGCGTGAGGATCGAAGGCTGACTTGAGTGCCCGCATGCGCTCGATTGCGGGCGGATCGGCGCCCCACACGCGCAGTGCGGGGCGCACGGGGTGGTCCCCCGCGATGACGCGCGCGCGCGGCTCGACCTGGTGCAGCGCATCGTCGAGGACCTGCAGCTTGAGCGAGAGATCGCGCGTATCGCTGCGGCTCGCGCGGACGATCACGTCGCCGTTCATGACGTCGGCGATGACGCCGGCATCCAGCGCGAAGCGGCGCACGACATCGCGTGCCTCTATCGCACACGACTCGAGGCGATCGGGCATGGTCGCGATGCGATAGGTTATCGACCTGTCGGCAACGGTCGACACGTACGCGTCGAGGATGGCGTCGAACATGTCGCGTGCGCGCGCGTCGACGATCTGCGTCTCGGGCACGCCCGCGCGGCCGAGCGCCGAGCGCAGGTCGCGCGTCGCACGCTCGAGGAGCGCCTCGGTGTGCTCGAGCAAGACGAAGACTCGTCCCTCTGCGCCGGCGTCGCCGGAGATTTCTTTCTCGAAGCCATCGATCCAGAGCGCGACGGAGGGCTCGACCGCAAGCGCCCGCAGCTGCGCGAGCGCTCGCGTGCGCGTCCCTTCGGGAAGCGGCGCCAGGAATGCGCGGGCCGCACCCGGCATCGGCAGCGTCTTGAAGTTTGCCTGAACGAGTACGCCGAGCGTGCCGAACGATCCGACGTAGAAGCGGCTCATGTCGTAGCCGGCGACGTTCTTTACCACCATGCCGCCGGCGCGGGCGACGGTGCCGTCGGCAAGCACGATCGTCGATCCGATCAGGAGGTCGCGCGGCCGACCGTACCGATGACGGCGCGGACCGAGCCAACCCGCCGCCAGCGTTCCCCCGACCGTTGCGTGCCCTGGCTTGGGAGCGTCGAGCGGCAAGAACTGCCGCTCGCGTTTCAACCGGGAGGCGAGCGTTTTCAGCGTCGTTCCGCCTCGCACCGCAACCGTGAGGTCGGCAGGACCGTACGCCACGATGCCTTTGAGAGCGGCGGTTTGGACGAGAAGCTCGTTTCCCGTCGGGGGAAACCCCATGCCTCGCAGCGTCTCGCCGCCGCAGACCGCGACGCGCGTGCCTTCACGGTCGCAACGCGCGAGGAGCGCGCACAACTCCTCGACGCTCTTCGGAGCGGCGCGCTCCGCGGTTTGTGGCGTCATGCCGGCACGCTCAGCTCGATGCAGCGCGTGCCGCTTGGGAAGATTTTCTCCGGGTTGAGCGTGCGCTGCGGATCGAAGACGTCGCGCACGCGCGCCATTGCTGCGAGGTCCTCCGTGCCGTAGACGCGCGTCATCGCGTCGCGCTTCTCATATCCGATGCCGTGCTCGCCGCTAATGGTTCCTCCGAGATCGATTGCAGCGCGCAAGATGGCGTCGCCCGTAGCGAGGACGGCGCCGACCTGCCGGCGATCGCGTTTGTCGTAGACGAGCAGCGGATGGAGGTTGCCGTCGCCGGCGTGGAAGACGTTGCCGACGACGAGATCGTTTTCGCGCGCGGCAGCTTCGACGGCGCGTAAGGCTTTGGGCAGTGCGCTGCGCGGCACCGTCACGTCCTGCGTGTAATAGTTCGGTGCGATGCGGCCGATCGCTCCGACCGCGCCCTTGCGGCCGGCCCAGAGCGCATCGCGTTCGGCTTGCGTGCGTGCCGACCGCCAGGAGAGCGCGCCGTGCTGCGTCGCGATCGTCTGCATAGCCGCTTCGCATCCATCCATTTCGTCTTCGAAGCCGGCGTTCTCGATCAAGAGCACGGCAGCGGCATCCGTCGGATAGCCGGCGTGGAACGCCTGTTCGACGGCGCTTACGATCACGCTATCCATCATCTCGAGCGCCGTCGGAAGGATTCCAGCACCGATAATCGCAGATACCGTCTCCGACGCGCTCTCGATATCGGAAAACGCCGCTAGCCAGACGCGCGTCGCTTCGGGCAAACGCAGCAGCCGAACCCACGCGGAGGTCACGATGCCGAGGGTTCCCTCGCTGCCGACGAGCGCGGCCGTCACGTCGTATCCCGCATCGTCCACGTCGGTCGTGAAGACGTCGCCACGCTCGTCGACGATCTCGAGCCCGAGAACGTGATTCACCGTCGTTCCGTACGAGAGACAATGCGGGCCCCCGGCGTTGGTCGCGATGTTTCCGCCGATCGTCGAGCTACGCTGCGACGCCGGGTCGGGCGCGTAGAAGAGCTTCGCGCCGGCGACGTGCGTAGAGAGCTGCAGATTGACCAGACCCGGTTGCACGTGCGCCCGCCGGTTGGCGGCGTCGAGCTCGAGCAGCCGGTGCATGCGGGCAAAGGAGACGATGATTCCTCCGCCCTCGACCGAGACGGCACCGCCGCACAGTCCGGTTCCAGCGCCGCGCGCGATGATCGGTTCTTCGAACTCGCGTGCGATCTTCACGATGGCGCTGACCTGCCGCGTGTCGCACGGAATGACCACCGCGGTCGGGAGCTTGCCCTCGCTGTACGCGTCGAAGGAGTAAACCGACAGGTCCTCCGGAGCCGTCTTGACGTTCTCGGCTCCCAACGCTCCGCGCAGCCGATCCTCGACGCCCGCGCTCATGTGTAGAGCAAAAATCTCCGCCGCAAGGCCAGAAAATCTGTGACGCCTTGCTGCCAGGAAGAGACGATCTCGTTCGCGCTCCAACCGTCCAGGAGTTGCCGGCGGACCGAATCGGTTCCCCAATCGATGTCCACCGAGCGTACGCTGCGAACGTCGATCGCGTCCGGTCGTATGTCGCGCGCCGTGACGGCGATCTCGACCGCGGTGCGCACGGGCGTGAAGTGCGACGGTTGGGAAAGCCACAAGCGCGCGCCGGAGAAGGGCCGGCCGGCATTGGCGCCTTCGCTCGGCGACCACGTCGCCGCATCGAAGACGACGCCGGGCGCGCCGGCAGTCGTCAAACGCTCGGCAAACGTGCGGGCGTCGAGATCGCGCGCGCCGGCAAAGAAAAACGGGTCGGCCGTACCCACGCCGTTGTTGAGCCCCGCGCTGTCGATCAGTCCCGTGCACAGGTAGACGAAGGTCGTCTGCCACGTGGGAATGTTTGGCGACGTGCGGATCCATCGCAGGCCCGTTTGCGGCCAGATCATCGACCGATCCCAGCCCTGCATAGGAATCACGCGTAGCTTTGCGCCGATCCCGAAGTGCTGGTTGAAGAGCCGCGCGAGCTCGCCGACGGTCATGCCGTGACGCATCGCGATCGGATACAAGCCGATGAACGAGGAGAACTTCGGATCGAGCACCGGTCCTTCGACCGCCGTCCCACCGACCGGGTTCGGTCTGTCGAGAACCCAAAACTCGATGCCGTGTGCCGCGGCGCTCTGCATCGCGTACGCCATCGTGGAGATGAACGTGTAGGTGCGCGCTCCCACGTCCTGGATGTCGAACAGGAGGACGTCGATGCCGGCAAGCATCGCGGGCCCCGGGTGGCGATCCGGCCCGTAGAGGCTGTAGACGGGAAGCCCGGTGGCGGCGTCTTCGTATGATTCCACGAATGCGCCGGCGGCACGGTCGCCGCGCAAACCGTGCTCGGGCGCGAAGAGCGCGTGCACGCGCAAGCCGCTGCTGCGAACCGCGTCGACGATCGAGACGCCTTTTGCGGTAACGCCGGTCTGATTCGTAATGATGCCGATGCCGCGCCCGGCTAGCTCGCCCAGATGATCGCGCAGCAACACGTCGCCGCCGAGCGCAAGCGGCGCTTGCGAGAGGGCGCGCCCGCCTCCGGCGGCAGCGAGACTGGCCGCGGCAACCGAGCCGAGAAACTCGCGCCTTCGCATGTTCCGTCCTTCGCTCACACGAAGCGTGGTTCCGCCGGGTCGACGAGCAGCCCCGCCGCACGGGCGCGGCCGAAAAGCTCGCGTGCGGCCGCCATCCCCAGCTCGCCGACGTCGTCGGTGTACTCGTTGACGTAGAGCGCGATGTGCTTGTGCATGACGTCGTCGCTCATCTCGAAGGCGTGCTCGCGAACGTACGGCATGACTGCGGCTTCGTTCCGCCGCGCGTATGCAAGGCTCGCGCGAATGGCTGCTCCGAGACGCGCGCCGGCACCGTCGCCGAGATCGCTGCGTACGAGAATGGCGCCGAGCGGGATCGGCAGGCCCGTCTGCGACTCCCACCACGCGCCTAAGTCGAGCAGCGACGTCAAGCCGCTCTCCTCGTACGTGAAGCGGGACTCGTGAATGATGAGGCCGGCATCGACTGCGCCGCGCGCTACCGCGGAGACGATCTCGTCGAATCGTATCTCGACCCGCACGATGCTCGCCTTCACGTTGTGCAGTGCAAGCGCGAGCAGCAGGTTCGCGGTCGTGCGGGCGCCGGGAATGGCAACGCGCAGACCGTCCAGCTCCTGGAGCGTTGCGGCCGTCCCGGGGCGCGCTACGACGAGCGGCCCGCATCCGCGTCCGAGCGCGCCTCCGGCACGAAGGATGCGATAACGCTCCATGAGGTGCGGGATTGTGCCGTAGCTGACTTTCGTGAGCTCGTACGTCCCGCGTTCGGCGGCTTGGTTCAGCGCCTCGACGTCCGCCAATGCGACGCGGACGCGGGGCGTCTGCGCGAGCAAACCGTTGGTCAGCGCGGCAAAGACGTACGTGTCGTTGGGGCAGGGCGAGTACGCGAGCGTATACGGTTCGTTCACGACGGCAAGCCCTGGAGCGCGAGGAATGCCTTCGTAATGCGAGCGAGCCCGCGCGTTCCGGCCGAGAAATCCCACTGCGAGCGCGAGCGCTCGCGCGCGTAGTTCGAGATCCCGCGCATCTCGATGGCGGGAACGCCGGCGATCTCCGCCGCGCGCAGAACGCTGAATCCTTCCATCGATTCGATCCGCGCGCCGCCCGCGCGAAGGCGCGCGGCGGTTTCATCCGTTGCCGTGACGCGCGCGACCGTCACGCCGCGAACGCTGCGAAAGCCCAGCTCGACGAGCCGGTCGACCAGAGCGAGATCCGAGGCGGCGCGGTCGTGGACGATCATGCCCGCCGGCAGGGGAAGAACGCTCCCCGTCTCGAGATCGAGTTCGATCGTCTCCTCCGACACGACCACGCCGTCGCCGATCGCAAGCTCCTCGTCGTACGCTCCGGCTATGCCAGCACCGACGACGAGATCGTAACGGTCTCGCGCGAGAGCGCGCGAGAGTTGCGCTGCGGCTTCTACGAGGCCGATCCCGGTGACCAGCACTTCGACGCCCGCGCGCGGCTCGAGGAAAGCCGTTTCCTGGCGCGTCGCGCTGACGATGAGGATCACGGCACGCCGATGAACTTGTGTGTTTGCAGGGAAAGGCGGAAGCGCGCCGGGTGCGCGCGCAGATAATCGAGCGCGAGCGCGACGTTCCCGGGTTTGTTCCCCTCCGGCTGGAGCAGGATCGTCGGCAATGCCGCAAAGAGCGGGAGATGCTCCTCCGGAACGCGCTCGTCCACGACGAGCTTCGCCTCGTCGGCGCGCGCAGCCATTGTCGGGTTGACGCGTTCCTTCGGCGAAATACAGAGCCACACGTCATCGGGCAGCGAGGCGAAGATCGTGCCGTTCGACTCGACGTGAACGCGCCGCCCGTCTTCGCGAAGGGCGTCGATGAGCGCCGCTGACTCCGATTGTGCGAGCGGCTCCCCGCCGGTAAGTACCACCATGGGGCACTCCGCTCCGGCGCTGCGCACGGCGTCTACAATTTGCGCAACCGTCATCATTCGCTTGAGCGAGTAATCGGTATCGCAGAAATCACACGAGAGGTTGCAGCCTGCCAACCGCACGAAGACGGCGGGGGTTCCGGTCCACGTGCCCTCTCCCTGGATGCTGGAGAAGATTTCGGAAACCGCAATCATCGTCGACGTCACTCCGACGCCGTCGAGGGATCGCCGCGCTTGAGGACGACGCACGCGCTCGGCGTTTCCCAGAGCACGAGTTCTTCGAGCGACGAGAGCTTTGGTTGGAGCCGTCGCCACATCCAAAGCGCGATCTCCTCCGCCGTCGGATTCTCGACGATATCGTTGAGCGTGCGGTGGTCGAGCGCGTCGAGGACTTCCGCCGTCACGAGCGCTTCGAGAGCGTCGAAGTCCTCGACCATGCCGCGCGCCGGACCGTCGCGGTGGAGCGTTCCCGAGATCGCGACTTCGAGGCGGTACGAGTGCCCGTGCATCCTCGCGCACTTCCCTGGGTGACTCGGCAGCGAATGTGCCGCCTCGAAGCGGAAATGCTTGCGAATCTGCATGACGGGAATAGTGAAAACGAGGGAACCTAAATCGCGCCGTCCGGGCCCATGGATTCGAGCCGCTTCTTGAGGTCGGCAAGGAATCCGCTCGCGGTGTAACCGTCGAGCACGCGATGATCGAGGGAGAGGCAGCAGT
>VFSW01000783.1_pt1 | contig 47215 bp, 34 predicted proteins | sample 5358111 | NCBI WGS metagenome assembly VFSW01 (sample SAMN11554181, study PRJNA540505) | mine drainage metagenome | isolation source: sediment from site ElyBrook_90M | place: USA: Ely Copper Mine, Vershire, VT | collected 2017 | reverse complement strand
CACCATATCTCCCGACGGATTCCCAAATTATTTCATAACATACAATCATCACATTTTTACGAGAATATGTAATTTCCAACTTTTTATTTCAGCATATTAGCAAAGGCTCTGCTTGTAAAATATTATTTATATTTATTACATTCAGCGCATCAAGAACGCTCTTGATTACCGCCTCAACGACAGGGACAGCAACCGAATTGCCTGCCATCCTGCGCATTGCGCTGTATCCACAGACTATTTTGTACGTCTCTGGAAAGCCTTGCAGGCGGAGTATTTCTCGCTCGGTCAAACGTCTCTCACCATTGACGAGTAAATAGTTATAGGAAGCACCCGCTCGTAATGCACAGGAATAAGGATAAGCACTGATATGGCCGCCCTTGTTTTCATGCCAGATTATGGCGTGTGTATACTCTTTATCATGACTGGCAAGACGATTTGCTTTGATTGTGGAAGATGCATAATAAAATTCTGGCACGTCTTTCTCTAGAATATTTTCTAACGGTTGGTAGGGAATACCGCCTTTCGGCCAAACCATTGCACGCGACTCCAGAAAACCAACAATGAAAATTCTTTCGCGTTTCTGCGGCACACCAAAATCTAAAGCGTTGAGAACCGTGTACTCGGCATAATAGCCCAGATCACGCAGCGTTTCCATGATACGCCCTAAAGTACGCCCTTTATCATGCCCTCTGAGCTGCTTCACATTTTCTAAGATGAATGCACGTGGCTTTTTTGTTTCCAGGATGCGTGCAATATCAAAAAAGAGTGTGCCACGTGTATCCTCAAAACCCTGGCGCGAGCCAATAATGCTAAACGGTTGGCATGGGAAACCTGCCAGTAGTAAATCATGCTCAGGAATATTAGCAGCATCGATAAGCGTAATGTCACCTTGCGGCGTTTCCTGAAAATTCGCTTCATACATGATCTGGCAATCCCGATCAATATCGGACGAGAAGACACATGTCGGTACAATTCCATGAGGCCTACAAGCTTGCTCGGTTGCAACACGGAAACCACCCAGACCACAAAATAAATCGATATAGCGTAACTGTTCCAAACCAATCCTCCACGAACTCAGGTTATTTGTTCGCTACTATAACATGGATTCCTGACCTCTCACCGTCATGTTAATACTTGCGCAGATATTTGTAGTTGTCAAAGAAGAAAAATCGTTCTCACATGCCTCCGTGACATGCTTTCGCTCAGGAACTGATAGAGGCTCCTCTTGCTACCAACCCTCCAGATATGCGGATAATAGCGATGGGAATAGCTATTGAATGGAGAACATTATATGTCCGCACTACTAGGCATTGTTTTTTTTATTGTCGGAGCCATCATAGCAATCTGGTCAACGGAACGTCTACTTGAAGGTCTCATTGGCATTTCGCTAGCATTACGCCTCTCGGCCTTCGCGGTGGGAGCCGTGCTTTCTGGTTTGGAAGCAGAAAATGTCGCGGTTGGACTGGCGGCGGGCAGCAGGGGAACAGCATCAATTGCACTGGGCACGGTCTTCGGTGGCGCGACCTTCCTTGTCTGTGTCGCGTTGGGATTGGGAGCGTTGCTCTTTCCCCTCAAGGTCACAATACCTAAAAGCGTTCTGCTTCTCTTTGCAGTGACACCGATTGTTGCCGGGCTTGCACTGCTCACCCCCATCACGCCGCGCTGGGCAGGAGCAATCTTACTGCTTGCGTTTGTTGCCGCGATGATCTATCTGGTTCGCACCTCGCGCACACATAAGTTTCTCGACGATGACGAAGTAGAAGAGGCGATGGAGAAACAGCGTCCGCTCTGGCTCGCCATTGTGTATACCATTGGCGGCCTGATACTGATCAGCATTGGCGGTGAACTGGTTGCACTAGGAGCGGAAAGGGTCATTGCCTCATTTGGCGTGCCAGCCCTCTTCATGGGCATGATCGTTGCTCCCGCAGCCATTGAGATCGAGGAGGTTTTTCGGCAGGCCGTGCCATCCAAAGAGGGACGGCACGATGTCAGCGCAGGCAATCTGATCGGCACGCTGCTCTATTTCCTGCTCTTCAACCTCGGTCTGATCGCACTCCTGACACCTGTGCGCGTTGACCCGCTCGTGATTCGTCTCGATTGGCCTTTTCTGATCATCGTCACGCTCCTGGCAACCATCTTCCTCTGGCACAAACAGGTTGGGCGTCTCGCAGGCACAATACTCCTTAGTGCGTATATTGTCTATATTGTGTTGCACATCGTGTTACGCTAATCCAGACTTACGCCCATTGCCCACGTTTCAGCTTGTGTATGCTATAATTGCCAGCATAGGCAAATTATCCCTATTTTTCTGGAGAGGAACACGCAACAAAATGGAACATATTTTGCCCAGCGGGATTTATCCGCCGCTGCCCACATTCTTTAACGCACAGGATGTCCTTGATCTACACACACTGCGTCAGCATATCGTGCGCATCGCTGATAGTGGAATCGCAGGCTATGTCCTGATGGGTTCCAATGGCGAGGCCGCACATCTCAGCGAGGATGAGCGCGCCACCCTGGTCAGCACAGCACGCGAGACCATTGGTACAGAGAGCAGTTTGCCCTTAATTGCTGGCTGTGGCGATCAATCGACACGCGCCACGATTGCCCATTGTCAGCAAGCTGCACGCTATGGAGCCGATACCGCACTTGTACTACCACCCAGTTATTATAAGGGACTCATGAACAATCAGGCACTGATTGCCCATTATCGCGCCATTGCCGATGCCAGTCCTATCCCTATCCTTATTTACAACATGCCAGCCAGCACGGGCGGCCTTGATCTGGACGCACCCACGATTTGCACGCTAGCGGGACACCCCAATATCATTGGCGTCAAAGATAGCGCGGGCAACGTGACCAAACTGGCCCAGATCGTGGCCGCTGTTCCTGAGTCGTTCCGCGTGTTTGCAGGCAGTGCCAGTTATCTTTTGCCCGCCCTTGCCGTTGGCGCAGTGGGAGCGGTAGCGGCCCTTGCCAATATCTTTCCACAGGTGGTTTGTGATGTACAAGCATTATTTGAGGCGGGCGAACTCGATGACGCTCGCTCCGTACAAGCCTCATTGATCGCTGCAAACACTGCCGTCACGGTGCTTTACGGCGTACCGGGTCTCAAAGCTGCCCTGGAAATTACCGCCGGCTACGGCGGCAACCCACGCATGCCCTTGCAACCACTGACATTACAGCAACGCGCCCAACTCACGAAAATACTGCAAGAGGTACATTCATCCAATGAGTGAGCGCATCGCGCCTAAAACGTGTGATGTATCGCCTCCAATGTGAATGTATCGCGTCTAAAAGGAACAATTGTATGGTACTGGATGTTGAACTTTACCGCCGCACCATCTACTTGCCCACCGAAAATAGCACGCACGTGCCAAGACGTATAAGCACCATTGATATCTGCCCGGAAGAGGCGCAAGCTACGCTGGTCTTTGTACATGGCTTCGGCGGCAGTGCCATGCAATGGATTTATCAATTACGTTTCTTTGGACAACAGATGCGCATCATCGCCCCAGATATCCGTGGACATGGTCACAGCGACGATCAATACAACTTGCCATACACGATGGAAGGACTCGTTAGCGATCTGAAAAGCGTGTTAGATGCGCTCGCGGTGCAGCAACCCTTTTGGCTGATCGCACACTCCTTTGGCGGAGCTATCGCGACGGAATATGCTCTGCGCTACCCCGATAGGCTCACTGGCATTGTGCTGATCGGCGTTCCTTCACGTTTTGTCCTACAACCATTGCTGCGTTGGGGTATCCAGCGTGTCCCTGACCCTATCTTTACCGCCGCGGGCAAGCTCTATGGAGCAGCACTTCATGCCCCACAACATACACTGAAAATGCTGCATGATCGCGTGATGAGCGTCTGGCGTGGCGATACCCAACTACCACTTTTGAATATTCCGGCCCTTGTCATTCTGGGACATCGTGATACCGTCTTTCAACGCGAATACTATGAAGTCGTACCACGCACTGTTCCCAACTCGCAACGCGTGGTGATCTCCGTCTCGGCTCATCTCGTGCAGCTTGAACGACCTGATGCCGTGAATCGCGCCATTCGTCGCTTTATCGAGTCATCGTATGCGCGTATTCACAGAGAACATACACACACCGATAGCAGTGCATCTATACCCTCGCCAGCAACGCTTTTTGGCAATCAAAAAAGCGCGCTACTAGCCACACGCCTCGCTGCTATGCCCTGGCTACAATACTACGATGATGGTGTCCCAGAGAATATTCCGCCCTCACCACAATTGCTGCACGATCTGCTCAGCAACGCGGCTCAGAGCCATCCACATCAAGCCGCACTAATCTTTTTTGGGCAGAAGATTCGTTATCGCGAATTGGACTTGATAAGCAATCGTTTCGCACACATGCTGCATGCCCTAGGCATGCAGCATGGTGAGCGCGTGGCTATTGTGCTACCCAACATTCCACAATGCGTGATCGCTTTTTATGGCACACTGAAAGCTGGTAATGTCGTCGTACTGGGTAGCCCACTCTCCAGTCATGCAGAGCTACGCCATCAGTTACGTGACTCTGGAGCAAGCGTCCTGCTCACGCTCACTACCTATCGCTCACAAATCGAGCAGATGTGCAGTGAAACACAGGTTCGTCATGTGATCTACACCGATGTACGCGAATATCTCCCGTTGCGCCAACGCCTGCTGCTCGCCAGCTTGATCGAGGACAACAATCCACAGAGCAAACAGGCAGCAGAAACCCAAATAGTTGAACATGGCAATGGCCGTCATCCGTGGCACGCACATGCCTTTCAACAGCTCCTACGCCGCCAGCCCAGCACCCCATTTGATAGTGGAGTAACCGCAGAACAACTGGCACTACTACAATACACCTCAGGAACGACCGATACGCCAAAAGGCGTTATGCTCTCTCACCGCAATCTGGTCACCAACGTCATTCAGGTGCGCCACTGGATTGCAGATGCCAAACGTGGACAGGAGGTTGTACTGTGCGTGTTACCGCTCTCGCATGCCTATGGCATCACGGACGCGATGAACATCGCAACCGCCCTGGCAAGCACGCTGGTGTTGTTACCAACAAGCCGTATTGAGCAGGTGATGGATGCCATTAAACGCTATCGGCCAAGCATGTTGCCCGGCGTCCCTTCACTCTACCTCGCCATTGCCAACTATCCCCATGTGAGAAACTATGGTGTTTCTGCCGTGCGCATCTGTATCAGTGGTTCAGCTTCATTACCAGTCGAAGTGCAAGAGGCATTTGAAAAACTGACTAAGGGACATCTTGTCGAAGGCTATGGCTTAACGGAAGCTGCACCCGTGACTCACTCTAATCCACTCAAGGGCGAACGACGCATCGGGCGCATCGGGCTACCCTTGCCGGGAACACAGGCCCGCATCGTTGACCCACAGACCGATGAACCATTGCCCATTGGCGAGATCGGCGAACTAGTGGTACGTGGCCCACAAGTCATGCAGGGCTACTGGCAGATGGCAGATGAAACCGCACAGGCTTTACGCAACGGCTGGCTACATACGGGCGATCTGGCACGCATGGACGAGGATGGCTTCTTCACCATTGTTGATCGCAAAAAAGATCTCATTTTGACAGGCCCCTATAATGTCTACCCGCGTGCTGTGGAAGAAGTGCTCTACGAACATCCAAAGGTTTTAGAGGCGGTAGTCGTTAGCGCAAACACGACTTCTCCTGCCTATATCAAAGCCTTCGTCGTTCTCAAACGCGGCGAACAGGCCACCGCCGACGAATTGTTAGCACTCTGCCGCGAACGCCTAGACGCCTATGAGGTTCCCACCCAGATCGAGTTTCGCCATGAACTCCCCAAAAATATTGTTGGCAAGGTGCTGCGCCGTTTGTTAGTGGAGCCTTAAGCCTATCTAACCTATCCACATGCGTGAGCGGTGCTGCACCTTTTCAGCGTCATTACTGCTATACACGTTTTTCACTCGTGTAAAAACACACAAATTGATACGTCTTGACATACGGGATTTTAGCGTGTATAGTTGTAGTAGAGATAGCGGCAGGAAGAAATCGTGATGTAAACACCTCAAGTAGGTTGCTATGAACTCATGAGAATTGGGGAACACCGATTGATACACGGCGGATTCTAAGTGCAGCGCAGGCGGCTACGCAACCTGTTCCACAAACACTTAGTCTTAATTATGAGCATCTCTTTTCTATCCAGCGCGTGCGCAACCCCTTCTCACTGCGCCCAGTGAGCTACTCTATGCTGGCCTCATACTTGGAATGCCCCTGGTGTACACATCTTCAGAAGCGCAAAAAACGCCCAAAAGAGGCCGACCATTTTACAGCACTCCAGCAGGGTAGGCTTTTCGGCAATGGCCAGCCTGACGCCCGAGTAGTCGGCACGTTGCTGCACACGGGTATCAATTTTCTGCATGCAGCAGATAGCCCAATCTCCAAAGAACTGCAAACAAAGCTCCTGCTCGACACAGATGCTATCTCCTATTTCATACAACACAACTTTCTTACCGCGTTACAACAGGCGGGTAAACTCAATCTGGCGCAATTTTTCCATGCATTGAGCCAGCATCCCACATTACTAGACGCGACCATTATTGCGCCACTGCAATCGTATCAGCGTGAACTCATCACTACTAATAGCATCATTTTCGCGGCAGCCGAACGTTTCCAATGTAAACTGCTCTCAACCAAACTGACCTTTCCAGACCATCCTGATCGCGGTGGCTACATTGGTATGGTGGGAGAATTTGACCAAATTCGCCTGCGCCGCTCCAAGAAAAATGGGCGTGTGGAGCAGGTTCCCGCCATTATCGAGTTTAAAAAAGGGCTTGGGAGTGGTAAAACCACCAACAAAATACCCACACCTTCCCTTTTTGATGATCTACCCGAAGAAGAACATCCGTCAGAAGAGGCGAGTGCCATACTGCCAACCGTCTCACACGCCATGCAATTAATGATCTACTGGCTAGCCTTTCAAACGCGCTGGGATACCAGCGATCAGGTCTATGAGAATCGGGGCATACTACACTCTATTCCGATGCCGCTCCAGCAAAATCTTGAACTCATTCTGTACAACCTGAATGACAGCAGCCAATATCGACTATGCCCCACCGATCACCAGAGTGCGCTGATGGCCTTGATCGAATGTATTTTCTATCTAGATTGGGCCTTAAAAAGTGGCTATACTGCCGCGTCGCCCGAGCATAGCTGCCAACGTAATGCGCTGACAGAGGTCCCACATGAAGCCATTCAAGTATTGGTTGGTCATACGAGCATCTCAGCCCACGAGTGTTATCAGTATGCACGGGCGGCGTTTGAACGTTTCAAAACAACCATTCGCTGGGAACGCTACGCGGCGCAATAGTCCGTGTGTACCTGGAGCATGCTTTCCTCAGCAAAGTAATCGGGATGCTCTCGACGTAATCCTTCTTCGGCAAACTGCCCTGCCAGTTCCTCTTCCATCCAGGGATAGAGGTCGGGATGCTCATAAAAGACAACCAGCATATCCGCATCCTGCTCAAAGGCCAAAAAATTGTTCCAGAGTTTGCCAATACGGCGCGCCTTCTCGCTCAGCACGGTTTCCGCTTTCGCACACTCTACCAACAGGCCACCATGCTCTGGCGTCTCTACCAGGAAGATGCCCTCATCGAGTTGCCACTGTGTATCTGCTTTGCCCCAAGGAGTATAGATATCATTTACCATACGTTTATCCTATTTTCTTACAGAGAGAACTTATCTGCCACACAGTCTAACACACTATACAACGGACAAAAAGTAGCATTTCTGCGAGGTTAGAAAGAGTATAGAACAAAATTTCTATTCTGTCAAGATATGAGAAAAATGGCATAGTAAACGCTATACGTCCACATATCCCTACGTTGTCAATGAGCGTATCAAAGGCACAAGAGAAAATATCTTTTGCCCCAGGCTTGCTACCAACATCCTCTCACCTTCCTTAGAGGTTACATAAATACACAAGAGAGGTTACATAAATACACAAGACTTTGAGCATGAGCACCAATTATGCGAATATACATTTAATCAAACTAAAAACGTACCAAAATGTATCAATTTACCTCTACGTTCATAGCATGAGGTATTTTTGAGCATGGAACCGTCTTGACAGACAATAGCCGTTAAGTATGTGCAGATGTTCCTGACTAATTTTATCTATTAATGATTGATTTACAATATGGGAAAATTTCTGAAGAAGGTTTTAAAAACTTAACTTCAATTACGTAATCTCCACCAAATTTTCACCTCATTCCTATCATATATGCTACCTCATTGGGATTATTATTACACCCATAAGTTTAGATATATGTATCTTTACCATTTAGAAGGTCTGCCATTAATGAACAATTATGAAGTCTCCAACCCCTTGGAGCACTTGCCGCCCACAAAATCTAACCTATCTGGTATAAGAAAAACGCAATTAGCAAATGCCAGTACGACCAACCAGGAATTTCCTGGCACACATTTTGAAGAAGCATCATTTTCGCATTCTCTTCAAGAAACAACGCGCACGCAAAGCTCACAATTTGCAAGTCCATTTACTATTCAGTCAGCCCATTCCCAACCTGATAAAAATAACATCCGTTCATCAGCAGGTCAGCTTGACGTGATACAGTCAGCAAGAAACACGCCCATTCTAACAGCCTCTCAGGCAGCAACTTCGTTTTCCCCAATGATATCGTTGCCTGAACAGCCAACAACGCCGCTGCCAGATATTCGTGTTCCTACACAGCCAATCACGCCGCTGCCAGATATGCCAACGACACCGCTTCCCATATTAGCACCGTTACCCACTGTCTCGCGGGTTATGCTTGAAAAGGTGATGGGACGAAAGAAAACATTGCAGTACTCCTGCTGTGTAATTGCATGGATTGGGGTCAATGCCTATTTCTGGACATGGTGGCTCAATCCCATACATATGGGTAATCTGCTCTTTTTTAGCCTGATTACATTGGCATTCTTCTATGAACAAACCTTGTTACCCTCGCTCTATACCTTTTTTGTGGGTCAGATGAGGCGTCCGACGCTTAGTAACGAGGTTCTTTTTCCCGAAGCAGTAAAGAGGGTCGCCGTAATTAGCCTGACCGTGCCAGGCTCTGAGAGTTTGGAGATTGTAAAGCGACAGATGTTGGCAATGGTAAATATTCAATATCCGCATGATAGTTGGATATTGGTCGATAAAGAGCATTCTCCCGCTATCGAGAAAATGGCACGCACGCTGGGTGTCTACTACTTTTCGCGTCATGATATGACCACGTGGGGCAAAGAGCAAGTGGCAAAGTGGAATCAACCCATCCCCCCATTTAAGGCGAAAACGAAGGCGGGTAACGTCAATAGCTGGATCGATGCCTATGGAGACTTGTATACGCATTTCACACAGTTTGATATCGATCATATCCCTGTCCAGGACTACCTGCATAAAGTACTGAGATTCTTCGCTGATCCCAAGATAAAATGGGTGCAGGCTCCAAGCGTATATGGCAATCTTGATAGATGGGCGGCACGAGGTTCTGCTGAACAAGAGTTTGTGCTGCATGGGCCACTTCAAATGGGCTTTTTCGGCTTTAGCCGCACACCATTTATTATTGGTAGCCACTGCACTTACGATATGGCAGCAATTCGCAAGATTGGGGGCTTTCAGCCAACACGCGCTGAAGATCATCTAGACACCGTTTTCCTGGCGGCGCAAGGCCATGAGGGTATCTTTTTACCCGAAGTTATTGCCGTTGGGGATGGACCAGAGACATTTGAGACGTATATGGCTCAACAGTTTGCCTGGGCATATTCCATGATTCAAGTCTTCTTTCAATATACGCCAAAACGTATCTTTTATTATACTCCCCGCCAGGCAATACAATTTTTGTTTGTGCAAAGTTGGTATATTCTCTGGTCACTCTCTATGCTGATATTGTTCACACTGCCGATTATATCGCTTTTCAGCAACACGCCCATTTCATCTGTGAATTACTGGGACTTTCTCTTACACAGTACACCTATTCTGGTGATGGCTTTTATCATCTGGCTTTGGAGTCATCCCTGGCATTTCCCCAAAACGTTGGATTTAAGTTGGCGCGGTGTGGTATTGCATATCGCGCGCTGGCCTGTCGTCCTCAGTGCCTTTATTCAGGTGATTTTGCGGGTTGAGAAACCATATATGATTACGGTCAAAGGCTTACATGTCGGTCTCAACCGACCATTTGCATTGAAGCCACATTATCCATACTTTGCTTTAATTGGCGCATCTCTGGCCGCATGCTGGTACTACATGCTGTTCATCGGTCATAGCAATACGCAGGGCTATCTCTTTTTCGCCTTACAAGGTGCGGCAATGATGTTTGTCGTGTATATTACAGCCCTCTATAATGATATGCGCGATCTAATCGCTGATGGCGTTACACCAGGAAAATGTATACAGCTCCGCCTTAAACCGCTATTAGTTGTAGCATTTATTACCATGATGTTTATCGCTACAACCATGTGGTCCGCCAAAGATATCTATATGGCTATCATTGCGCACTAGCAATGTGGAAGCATGACCAAAAGCGCAGAATACTGTTTCTATTTTGGTCATGCTCTGTTGGAATATTCCAACTAGTAAAGGCAAGCGATGAAATCTCCTAACCTGTTAAGGATTATGTTAGTGTTTCTAGTCGTGCTCATCATTGTGGCAGGGTGGAACGCATTTGGACGGCCCGGTTGGCCTCTCTCAAAAAGCCCATCTGTTCCTGCGGGTTCATCTGGCAACGCCTCGCCATCACCATCGCCATCTCCACCTGTACAACTGACTCTCCCCGCCACTATGACCGTTGCGGGTACACAATGGGGAGTAAGTACCTGTTACATCGGAGCCTCGGAAGGCAGTAGCCGCTTCAATATTGCCGATTTGCAGAATTTGGGCATTAATACCTATCGGATTTATGGTGGGATGAGTCGCTGGGAAGCACAAGATGATAGTAAGGTATATGGATTACCCACTATCGCACAGATCAAACAGAACCCCAACGTGATTAACTGGTCCTGGTGGGACCATATCATGACGAATCCGCCCAAAGGGAGCGATTACTGGTGGGATCCTAAACAACCAGAATGGCACGGCAACGCTCGCACACTCTTCTCTACGTTAGATGCCGCCAATATTCGCATTATGATTGCCTTTCGCAACCAGGACGATCAACATAATCCCGCGTGGATTGCCAACCCACTCGTGACAACGGCTGACTGGAATGAGTGGTGGGAACATGTTTTTGCCACAGTTTACTGGCTCAATGTACGCAACCATTATAATATCAATGATTTTGAGATTGGTAATGAGCCAAATATCAAAGAACAAGGCTGGATGGGAACAGAACAGCAGTATTTTACCTTTGCGCGCTATACCTATGACGCGATCTCGTATGTCTACCAAACGTATTTGCCAGGAACGGCCTATCACGTCTATGCCCCCACCAATGCCGACGGCACATGGCCGTTAGATGCCCTTAAGCAGATTCCCCAGTACTTCGATAGCGTTGATGTTCACTACTATAGCCCAGATATCAGGAGCTATGTGGAGCGTGTCCATAGCTGGATGAACAAGACAAACACAGCCAACAAACCACTCTGGCTTACTGAGTGGGGTTCCTATACTAATCAATATACTTCTGAGCCATTTGGTATCACTCTGATCAACAATCTTATCTACGGTTCCAGTCCCGGACAAGATTATGTATATGGCAGCGATATCTTCTCGCTCTACGATTTCGATACCACCCCGACCGGGCTGATTCGATATACTGGTGTACCACGCACTGACTATTATGCGTTACGCATGGGGATTCGTGCATTACAGGGATGTCGTCCAACCTACCAGAGCATGACCAACACAAATGCACTGCTAGCGATCACGACCAAAGACACCAGTGGAAACCTGTATCTATTAATGACAAACCAGAACAGTAAAGCGAACTATAGCGTAACCGCGAATCTCTCATCTTTGTTACTCAATAGTACAGGAACTGTCTGGCAATTTGATACAGCACATATGGATACAGTGACAGGCAAACAAAGTGTTCAAAATGGGCAAGCAACATTCACCATCCCAGCCAGCGGTGCTTTGCTCATTAAATTCGCCCATCCATAGAGGGCATCTCGCCATCAGCGCGTCTATCATGCCACAATAACATATCTATGTTTATTGTGGCATGATAGACGCGCTGATAAAATTTAACAAAAGAAAATGGGCATCACATGTTGCGTAGAAACGGACGGGCAACCACAAGGGATTGCCCCTACTATACTACAATGCCCGTCATACCCCCCTTGTTTTTATGTCGTTTCTCCTTAAAATGCGGTAAAACATGCATCCGTGTATAGTAGGGGCAATCCCTTGTGGTTGCCCGTCCGTTCACACAACGTTTTGGATGAAGTTTGACAGAGCAGTAGGGGCGTGATTGATCACGCCCTGCCCGTGCGCCAATCCGCCTGGGGAGCCATGTGGGAGACCATGCGAATGGGGACTAGGGCGTGATTGATCACGCCCCTACGTAACCCATGAGATACTCATATTCATTTATTAAACCCGATAATCGGTCCTACGCTTTTTGCAGCAATTCATGCAATTATACAAAGGAGATTACCCGATCAGCCCCTTGCTCACGCACAGTTCGGCATTGAGGATAGAGCCGCCAGCAGCACCGCGAATGGTGTTATGCCCCAGTACGACAAATTTGTAGCTGAGAATAGGGCAGGGGCGCAGTCGGCCAATTGTCGCAGTCATGCCGTTGCCTGCATCGCGATCTCGCAAGGTTTGCGGGCGATCAATTTCACGTCGGTAGAGCAGCGCACGTTCAGGAGCGGTCGGCAGTTTTAATTGTTGCGGCTCCGGCACATAACGCTCCCAGGCTGCGATGATCTCTTCTGGACGCACCGCTCGTTCAAGCTCAACGCTCACGGTCTCTAGATGGCCCTCACGTGTCGCCACACGATTACAGTGCGCACTGACAACGATGGGCGCATCCACAAAGCCATGCCCCTCTTCCCATGTACCGAGCATCTTACGCGCCTCTATCTCCATTTTCTCCTCTTCTCCGCCAATATAGGGAATGACGTTATCGAGGATGTCATATGAAGGCAGACCGGGATAGCCAGCACCCGAAATCGCTTGCATTGTCGTCACCATCACCTTGCGCACACCAAACTGCTGTTGCAATGGCTTGAGGGCCATTACTAACGGCGTGACCGAGCAGTTGGCATTGGTGATAAGACAGCCAGACCAGCCACGCTGTTTGCGCTGCTGTATGAGAGCTGCGCTATGGTCAGCATTGACCTCTGGGATCAACAACGGCACATCAGCAGCCATGCGATAGTTCTTTGCATTGCTGAACACGGCGACGCCTGCCCGTGCAAAGGCCAATTCGACCTCGCCCGCAGCTTCTGCGGGCAGGGCAGAAAAGACAATTTTCACGTTAGGCAACGCGTCGGGCCGACAAGCAAACACAGGCAACTGCGCGACCGCAGCCGGCATCTCGCTGTTGGGTAGACGCCAGCGCGCTGCTTCGTGATAAGGCCGTCCACCATGCTGCTCAGAGGCAGCCAGGGCCACAATCTCAAACCAGGGATGGTCGCGCAACAGGTCGATAAAACGCTGTCCGACCATACCCGTCGCCCCCAGGACTGCGACAGGAATACGTTTCTGCAATGGGGTAATAGACATTAGCGGGCCTCCCGTCTCTTTTCTCTCAGCGTATGAGTATGCCGAACCAGCGGGATCACAGGCGCAATCAGGTCACGATGTAGACTACGCAAGGCGCGCTCGCTATCTTGATCTTCGACAATCAGTGTGATGCCAAGCTCTGAGACCCCCTGTGTGATAAGGGGGATACGCTCACGAGCCAGAGCTGTAATCGCACGCGCCGGACTCATGGGGTCTACCGTAAAACCTGAACCAATACAGGCACAGGCAGCTAAACCGCGCCGACAGCGCACACGCCACTCATTGGCGTCCATATGATGTTGCAAAAGTTCCACAACGCTCTCAGCGGCTTGCTCTTCCACCACAAACGAGAGGTGATGACCGGACGATGAGCAGATCGCGACGGGAGCAGCACCCGCTCGTGCCGCCAGCGCAAAGACATGGCCTGCATTCTCAGGCGCACCAAACAAGTCCGTACTTTCCACCGTAATCAGTGCCAGATGGCGGCGTGTCGTAATTGCCGTTGCCCCACTCGGGACAAGCGTTTCTGGTCCCACCACCGTGCCCCGAATATGCGGGCGGAAGGTATTGCGTACACGCACGGGGATATTCCGCGGAGCGATAGGGATGAGCGTGCGTGGGTGCAACACTTTCGCGCCAAACCAGGAGAGACGCGCCGCCTCAGCATACGAGAGACCAGGCAGCAGGCGCGCATTGGCAACCAGACGTGGGTCAGCGGTCAGCACGCCATCGACATCGGTGTAGATCGATACTTCAGCACAATCCAGAGCTGCGCCAATCACGGTAGCAGAATAGTCTGAGCCATTGCGCCCAAGCGTGGTAACAAAGCCTGTTACCGTGCGCCCGATAAAACCTGCCGCAACGGGCACAATCTCACGCTCGACCAACGGCAAGATCCGTGCATGTGCATTAGCGCGTGTCATCTCGGTCTGCGGTTCTGCTCCCACGACGGTGCCAAACGGCTGCGAGGCATCGGGATGAGGATGGCTGGTTACAATCACCTCTTTACGCACAGGAGCAGCCTGTATACCCACGTCGCAGAGTGTTGCAGCAACTAGCAAGACAGAAAGTCGCTCGCCCCAGGAGGCAACCGCCGCAGTGGGTAGCATCACATCTTGCCCGGCCTGCACAGTTGCGCGCAGAGTGGCAATATCTTGAGCCAGTCCAGCCAGTGCGGTCTCAATCTCGTTGCGCAACGTAATCCGTCTAGTCTCATCCTCAATCGCCTGCTCAATCGCGTCAAAATGCTTCTGGCGCAATGTCTGCATTTCGTGTATCATCGCCTCTTCATCACCAACACAGGTGAGACGCGCAATACGCAACAATTGATCGGTAATACCAGACATAGCGGAAACGACGACGACAGGAAATGCCTCTTCGACATCCCGACGCGTGGTGGCAACTATCGTAGCCACGCGGCGAATACGCTCACCGCTGCCCACGGATGTGCCACCAAATTTGAGTACCTGAACACTGACAACACCATTCATGAAATCACCACTCAATCCTTCTTACACTATACGGTTGCTGGCTCTTCGACAACAGCGGCCTTCAGAGCCTGGTCGAGATCATCAAGCAGGTCTTCCACCGTCTCCAAGCCGATAGAAAGACGCACAAAATCAGGCGTGACACCAGTGGCAAGCTGCTCTTCAGGCTCCAACTGTGAATGCGTCGTGCTGGCAGGATGAATGATGAGCGACTTGGCATCACCAATGTTTGCCAGGTGCGAGAACAATTCTACGTGGCGAATCAATTTTTTGCCCGCTTCCAAGCCACCTTTGATGCCAAAGCCCACGATTGCACCATAGCCATGCGTGAAGTATTTCTCAGCAAGGGTATGCTGCGGATGGCTCTTGAGACCAGGGTAGAGAACCCAGCTAACGGCGGGATGCGCTGCCAGGAACTCAGCGACGCGCAAGGCATTTTGGCTATGTCGCTCCATACGCAGGGGCAATGTTTCCAAACCCTGCAAGAAGAGCCACGAGTTAAACGGCGTGGTTGCCGCCCCCAGATCACGCATCAATTGGACACGAGCCTTGATAATATAAGCCAGGGGACCAAGTGCCTCGACATAGCGCAGGCCATGATATGAAGGGTCTGGCTCAGTCAACATGGGGAAGCGACCACTGGCCGCCCAGTCGAACTTGCCACTATCGACAATAATACCGCCAACCGATGTACCATGCCCACCGATAAATTTGGTTGCCGAATGAACTACAATATCAGCTCCATGCTTAAAGGGCTGCACGAGATAGGGCGAAGGAACAGTATTGTCGAGGATCAGCGGCAAACCATGTTCATGCGCGATATCGGCCACAGCGCGGATATCCAGCGTATCCAGACGGGGATTGCCAAGTGTCTCAGCATAAATAGCTTTCGTGCGCCCATTGATGGCTGCACGGAAATTCTCAGGGTCACGCCCATCGACAAAATGGACCTTAATGCCCATCTTGGGTAGCGTATAAGCGAAAAGGTTATATGTGCCACCATAGAGGCTGGTCGAAGAGACAATTTCGTCACCAGCCTCGGCGATGTTCAAAATAGCCAGCGTTTCCGCCGCTTGACCTGAAGAGGTTGCCAGTGCGCCTACGCCACCTTCCAAGGCTGCAACACGGCGCTCGAAGGCATCCTGCGTCGGGTTCATGATACGCGTGTAAATATTGCCAAACTGCTTAAGGGCAAAGAGATTAGCGGCATGCTCAGGGCTATCAAACACATACGAAGTAGTTTGATAAATTGGGACAGCACGCGCATTTGTCGCACTATCAGCGGTTTCCTGACCAGCATGCAAAGAAAGCGTTTCAAAACCGTAGCTACGGTTGCTATTTAATGCCATTATGTTTCTCTCCTTAGATAAGAACAACGGGTTACACCGGATGGAACCCACACAAGATAGATGGACACGATAAATCGGTCCTTACATGATACACATGCATGTCAATTATCACACAGCATCGTTGATGATTAGTGATAGAGCATCGGCCATTTGCTCCCACTCTTTGAGGAAAGCATCATGCCCATGCGGTGAGTCTAATTCGAGATAGGTAGCATCGCCGCCCACGGAGCGCACCTTGTCAGCAAGCCAGCGTGTATGCGCCGCTGGGAAGAGAAAATCAGAGCGGATACCAACAAACAAAGCTTTGCTGCGCAGACGGCGCAGTGCGGCCTCTAGCGAGGGATAGCCCTCGCTCACGTCATACAGGTCCATTGCACGGCTGAGATAGAGGTAGCTATTGGCGTCGAAACGCTGTGCCAGTAAGGCCCCCTGATGGAAAAGATAGCCCTCAACATCAAAGCGTCCACCGAGGTCGCTGGTATGACTGGGTGAGGGAACAACACTATTGCGAGCAGGACGACGTGCAAAGCGCTGCTCCATCGCTTCCTCGCTCTGGTAGGTAATCATTGCCAACATACGCGCAATCGCTAGCCCGGTGATCGGCCCTTGCCCAGGATAGTAGTCGCCGTGCTGCCACAATGGGTCGGCCATGATGGCCTGCCGCTCGACCTCGCTGAACGCAATGGCCTGTGCGGTTAACGCTGGGGTCGCCGCGATGATTGCGACCTTGTTGACGAGTTCGGGATAAGAGATGGACCACTGAAGGGCCTGCTGCCCACCAATGGAACCGCCAATCACAAGGGCAAGTTGGCGCACACCCAGATAGGTCAACAATGAGTGTTGCGCATGCACAATATCATGAATGGTAATCACAGGAAAATGCATACCGTATGGCCGCCCGGTGCGCACATCGATAGACGCTGGCCCCGTACTGCCATAACAACTGCCCAGCACATTAGAACAGATCACAAAGTAGCGCGTGGTGTCGATGGGGCAGCCAGGACCAATCAGAGGATTCCACCATGCCGCTTTCACATCATCAGGTTTCTCGATATCGTGCGCATGCGCATTACCAGTCAGGGCGTGCGTGAGCAAAATCGCATTTGTTCCTTCGGCATTGAGCGTCCCCCACGTTTCATAGGCGAGCGTCACAGGGCCAAGTTGTCCGCCACGCAGCAACGGCAAGGAGTCAAAGGTATAGGTCGCATTGTGATAAGCAGGACGGGACTGCGCCATTGGGCATACACTGTCTCTATATACTTTATTTGCGCTCCGTGTCTCACATTGTAGTGCCATCGCATACGCTCCCTTCGAGAAAATGAGAACAAAAATACCCCTCACCCAACAGGGGCGAGGGGTAAACGTTTTCGCGGTACCACCCTGATTTGTCAACGCCTCACAGCATCAACCTTGACGAGTGCCCATGACGGTTATTTCATGCATGGCACTCTGGCCATAACGTGGCCACACGGCTGGGTCTACTCGCCACGCGGGCTTTCAACCTGCAACTCGGAGGTCATATTCAACGTTGGTACGGCACTGGCATCGCAGCCACGCCAATTCTCTGTACCCGCCCGTTCCGTTTACTCGTCCTCGTCAGCGTTGTTGTTTACTTGACTTGTAAGGTACACAATATGCAGGACAACAAAAAACCCCTGTTTTCAGGGGTATGGCAAATTGCACATTCCCCTCATCTTGCGGATAACTCCGCCGGAATTGGCACCCTCTCCTGCAACATTGCAAGTGGGTTGCCGGGCTTCACAGGGCCGTTTCCCTCCACCTCTCTTGATGAGAGCAGCTTCACTGCATATATGTAGTTGGTAAATCTTTGCTGTTGTGTAGCTTATGGCTACATCGTTTTCATAAGTATACCTAAAGCGGTTGGGGAATGTCAAGGCCGCGTTAGGGGAAAAACATAGATATTTTATACATATCTGAACCGCAATACAGCCCGTTTCTGACTAGTTGCCTATTACTAGGTAGCAAACCTCCTCAAAGAGGGTTGCAACTCGCTTGAGTTTTTAGTATATTCTATGGGAAGACCTATACTTTTCTGTATTTTCGCTCTTATCGTTTGGGCTATAGAGGATACATACGATGAACAATTCGCTCATTCTCATTCCACCGATCATCAACGTGATCGTCACTGGCCTGTTCGCAAGTGTTGTGCTAAGCCAGTTTTTACGCCGTCATCGGCCCTATCAGCTCTATTGGAGCATCGCGTTGCTGATGGCTTTTATGGCAACCCTCTGTTATGTCCTGATGATTGCCGTTCAGCCAACCAGCACTGCGGGTGTTCTACTCTTTCGCCTTTACTACATTCTCGGTGGCGCATTGATGCCTGCATGGCTTGGTCTCGGTAGCATCACGCTCGTAGGCGGCACACGCCTCCGCTATACCTATCTAACGATCCTCTACATCCTAAGTGCGCTATCAACTGTGTTGATCTTCTTCGCCTCGATTGATATGCGGGCACTCAGCCATGTTGCTGGCACACCCGGCACTGGCATTCTTCAGCCTGGCCTTTGGCTTGTCACGATTATCATCTTGAACACGCTTGGCGTCATCGCAGTTGCGGGGGTCGCGCTCTACTCGGCATGGAAACTGCTCCGTCGCCAAAGGCAGACGGCTGGCATTCAAACCTACAACCTGTTACTAGCCAATGTGCTGATCCTGGCGGGGGCATTACTCGATGGCGCGGCTGGCACGCTGGCACGCCTCCTGGGCCTACAGAGCCTCTTCTGGGCCATCATGGCCGTTGGCTGGATTGTATTTTTCGTCGGCGTTCTCTATACGAGCCGTCCACACGCCGTCATACAAACTGCCAGCGTGGAAAAACCTATCGCTTCTTCACACTCTTCTTAACAAGAAACGGCGTGCGTGCCACGATCTTCTTCGCAAGGATGCGACAAGCGAGGCTAAACGGTAGACACCGACAAACAACGCAGCTCCATGGTGAACACGTTAAAAAATTGGCGGTAACGCAAGCTATGCTGTTACCGCTAGTTTTTAGCTAAGAGAGCCAGTGCTGGCATGCGTACAAAGATGTTAAAGCAGGGAGGGCTGGGCGAGTACCTCAGCCAGGGATGAAGTAGAACACCACACAGGCCATCACATAGACGGCCACCAACTGCATACCTGCTAACCAGGACGATTTTCCATCCAGGCTGACGAAGGTAAAGAGAATAGTTGCCAGCCCCAGCAAAGCCAGTTCGAGTGGCTGAAAAATCAGGTTCAAGGGTTGAGCAAAAAACAGGCTCACTAAAACCAGTAAAGGGGCAACAAAAGTGGCAACCTGAATAGAAGAACCAGCCGCAATTGCCATGCTCAAATCGACGCGATCTTTATAGGCGACAATGAGCGAGCTGCCATGTTCCGCCGCATTGCCCACAATGGGGATAATAACGAGACCAATAAAAACGGTTGACCAGCCCAACTGCACGGCAACAGGCTCAATAGCACCCACCAGCAGTTCGCTATTCCAGGATGTCCCAATCGTCGCAACCAGCAGCATTAACAAAGCCACCCTGAGCGAAGGCGGTCTCCCCCCATCCAGGTCGCGTGGGTTAACGCCGCCCGTTACCGCCTCTACATCGCTCTCACCGCTATGGTCCTCATCATCTTCCTGAAGTGGCTTTAATGGAATGGTCTGATGACGGTGCGAGCGTGGGTTACGGCGTACAGCACGCACATGAAACACATGGAGTGCAAGGTAGAGAGCATAAATCAATAAAAGAATAAACGAAATCGCAATGCTGATAATTTCAAGATCACCCGGCGTTTTAATAGCAAAGCTAGCAGCAAAAGGGATAAGTAGGCCCGCCACTGCCATCACCATCATCGCAGAGTATTGACCAGCATCACGGTTGTTGAAATATTGTTCGCCCCAACGCCAGCCACCGAGTGCCAACGAGCCACCAAGGACGAGAAGAGAGTTGCTGATGATAGAACCGGTGATTGAAGCTTTCACCACAGAAATCAGGCCATGCTGCAAGGCAAAAATGCCAATAATAATCTCTGGGGCATTGCCAAAGGTAGCATTGAGCAAGCCGCCACCAATCGGCCCCACATAGTACTCCATGTATTCGGTTGCCTGCCCGATCAGAGCAGCCAATGGAATGAGACCGAGGGTAGCAGAAATAAAAATAGCCATCTCATAACGTTGCCCCCCGAACAGGGAAAGCACGGGAGCGATGATGGCTATTAGAAGTAGATAATACAGCCAGCGTGGCATGATAGCTCCTGAAGAATCGAAGAAGATCGCCAGTGAGACACCATGTGCTTGCCTCTACTGCGCGGCAACCACACCCGCTTCATCGATGACATTGACCGTAATCTTCGGCTCCAGACCTGTCGCAACTTTGACAGAAACGGTAAAGGTTCCTAACGTGCGAATGGGGTCGACAAGTTCGATCATACGACGATCAACATAGATGCGTTCGGCATCACGCAATGCTGTTGCGATATCCTGGCTGGTAATCGAGCCGTAGAGGCGCCCCTGACTCCCTACTTTGGCTTTGAAAGTTAGTGTGATCTGGCCCAAACGCTCCGCCTGCTGCTTATGCGTTTCAGCCTGCTTGGCCAATTTGCGCTGCTCGGTAGCAATCCGCTGCGTCCGATTAGCGATCAATGCTGGCGTCGCGCCAGCCGCGAGCTGACGCGGCAAAAGATAATTGCGGGCATAGCCGTTTGCGACTTCTTTCAGGTCGCCCGCCTTCCCCAATCCAGCAACATCTTGTAAAAGTATAATTTTCATGAAACTTCGCTCCTCACAGGGGTAAAGGGAAGATAATCTCAGTATTCCCTTCCCGTCAATAACACGCGCACAGTATACACCTTGCGCATGATGAACGCAAGCTATCGTAGCACTTCAGCACTTCGGGATTGGCACCGTTAACAGGCTATTCACGCATCATAGAGCGTAGACGGGCTTTCCAATCATTTTCATCAGGCATACTGCCATTGGCCGCTGCCGCAGTTTCCGCAGTTTCCGCAGTTTCTACGATCCAACTACGTGTGCCATCACTGGAACGCTGCGGGGGAACACGTGGCTGCGGCAACTCTTTCTCGCCAAGGTTGCGCAATGCCGTTTGTGCGGCCTTACGCACATCCTGCACGGGATCATGTAAAAGAGGATAAATAGCCGTTTTTGCTGTTTTAATTCCCAGACGGCCTAACGCACGGACACTGGCCGCACGTTCATCGGAGGTGGGGGCCTGCAGCAAAGGCTCGAGATCGGGTGCCAGTTTCGTCAGTGAGAGATCGGCGATCAGGCGCAACAGACGGCTACGGCGCAAAGGATGGCTGAGCGTCACCAGAGCAGCACGACAATCTTCATAAATCTGCACCTTCTCGCGCAAAAAACCTTTGGCCTTCGCGTCCGCGATTGCCTGCTCAGGAGAATTTTGTGCAGTTCCGTACAAAAAGGGTTCAATCCAGCTTGCCACTGGCTCAAGCACAAGCGTATTCTCGTGCAATGCCAAAATATCATGATAGTGCTGATCGAGCCAGGAATGCAGGGCCAGCGTTACCTCAGCATCACGAGCAGCATAGGCAATCATCGCGGGCGGCAAGGGACGACGCGTCCAATCAGTGCGTTGTAGACTTTTATCGAGACGAATATGAAAAGCGCGTTGCAGCATGGCCGCCAGCGATGATTCGTGTTGCCCAAAGATAGAACGACTTGTTGCTTCCAGATCATAATAATGCGCAACCTCTAAGCCACGCTCTGCCATGACGCGCAGATCAGCACCAGCTCCGTGGAGAAGGACTGCCACGGATGGATCACCCACGACCGTTGCCAACGGGGACAGATCGTGTAGACGTAAGGTGTCAACAACAAAGCAACGATTCGCAATTGCCAGTTGCAAGAGGGACAGACGCGGAACGGAAGAACCACTCTCTGCCTGTGTACGGGAACGCACTTGCGTAAATTCAGCATCAATCGCGATGAGCGATGCCTGTTTTAGGACAGTAGCAACATGGAACAATTGCTCGGGGCGATCAACCCATTGCCGTTCACCTTTTGGGGGTAACTGTCCCACTGGTGGCGTCTCACCAAGAAATCCTGATAGGAGGAGATCCAGGTCATACGCATCCGCATGTACGGATTGCACATGTTTAGCTTTTGCAGGTTCAGCTTTTGCAGGTTCAATATTTGTTGGTGCGTTCTCTTCCAAAGCACCCTCATTCCATTTTCTAGATAGTTTTCTAGACGTTTTTTCAAGGGATCAGCACAAGAGTATAGGAATACGTACAACATACTATACCAGATTTCACAGGAAACGTATAGAGACCTGCCGAGGTTTAGCCCGTGCCATAGTGGAAAATACATTGCTCATCCTTATTATACCTGCACAGTAATCCTGGCAACAATATCTGAAAAAAACAATGCCTACGCTGCGCCGTTTCGCACGCTTGAATTTCTGCTGGCGACCACCTTGTGGCAGCTATCGCTCATATGCTACACTGAACAAAAGCTCTTAACGAGAGGCTAAAAGGAGATTATCTATGGGCAATGTACCTATTACGGTTGCCTACGGTGATGGCATTGGGCCAGAAATCATGGAAGCAACCATACATATTATCACAGCCGCAGGGGCGCGCATCGATATCGAGCAAATTGAAGTGGGCGAGAAGGTCTACTTACGTGGCATCAACTCTGGTGTAGAGCCAAATGCCTGGGACTCGTTGCGCCGCACAAAAGTATTTCTTAAAGCTCCCATTACTACTCCGCAAGGTGGGGGTTACAAAAGCCTAAACGTGACGACACGCACGATGTTTGGTCTGTACGCTAATGTACGCCCATGCGTCTCGTACTATCCCTTTGTCGCGACAAAACATCCCACTATGGATGTCGTGATTGTGCGCGAGAATGAGGAAGATACATACACCGGCATTGAATATCGCCAGACGCATGACATGATGGAATCTCTCAAACTGATCAGTCGCCCCGGTTCAGAGAAAATCATTCGCTATGCATTTGAATATGCCCGTAGCCACAACCGGAAAAAAGTGACTTGCTTCATGAAAGATAACATCATGAAGATGACGGATGGTTTGTTCCATCGTGTATTTGATGAGATTGCCAAAGAGTACACCGACATCATCAACGAGAACTGGATTGTAGATATCGGAGCAGCAAAACTTGCCGACACCCCTGAAGTTTTCGACGTAGTGGTGTTGCCCAATTTGTATGGCGATATCTTGTCCGATGTGGCCGCCCAAATCGCAGGTTCGGTCGGTCTGGCCGGCTCTGCCAACATTGGCGATCAATGTGCCATGTTTGAGGCTATTCATGGCTCAGCGCCCCGCCGTGCCGGGCAAAACCTGGCCAACCCATCCGGTCTGCTGCTGGGAGCCGTCATGATGCTCGTCCACATTGACCAACCCGATGTTGCCACCCGTGTTCACAATGCCTGGCTCCGTACCCTTGAAGATGGCATCCATACCTATGACATTTTCAAAGAGAGCGTGAGCAAGCAAAAGGTTGGCACAAAGGAATTTGCCGAGGCGGTCATCGCGCGCCTGGGGATGCAACCGCAGCAACTCAAGCCCGTCAGCTATGTCTCAGCACCACGCAAAATTGCAGAGACACGCATCCTGGCCCATAGTGGTCCGCTCTCCGAGAAAATCCTGGTTGGAGTCGATGTCTTCATCGATTGGCACGATGGCAATGCTGACCAGCTGGCCGCCATCATGCAACAGGCCAATGGAGATGGTCTCACCTTGACCATGATTACCAACCGTGGAGCAAAAGTTTGGCCAAATGGCATGCCTGAAACCTTCACGACCGACCACTGGCGTTGCCGTTTCATGCCAAACAGCCAGGGTAACTCGGTCACGCATACACAGATCACCAACCTCCTTCAGCGCGTCGATGCCACGGGTCTCGACTTCATCAAAATCGAGAACCTTTATACTTTTGATGGGCAAGCAGGTTACTCGCTAAGTGCCGGCGAATAGGAGTACACACTATGCTTGATGAACTGCTTGCGAAAAACGAACACTTTCTTCAGCACCATACCCTGCCACAAATTGGGCACGCACCACGCAAACGGACCGCTCTCGTCACATGCATGGATTGCCGCCTCGTGCAGATGTTTGAAGATGCTCTAGAGCTAGAGCGTGGCGATGTGATTGAGCTGCGCACTGCTGGCGCGACCATTTCAACACCAGAACGCACTCCGGCCGATAATGACCTCGTGCGCTCACTCGCGGGCGCAATCTACCTGCTCGGTGTGCGCAAAGTCATGGTGATTGGACATACAGACTGTGGCCTCTCCCATGTAGACCCAGCAGTACTTACCGCATCTATGCAGGCCCTCGGCGTTGACCCACAACGGCTCATTGAAGAACAGCACCTGGGTGATATCAATGGTTTAGTACATTGGATCGGTGCATTTCACGATGTCCATGTCAATGTACAAGAAGTTGTTCAGGTACTACGTAGCAGCCCCTATCTGCCGCGTATTCCCATTCATGGTTGTGTCATTGACATCAATAGCGGCAAATTGACCGTCATCGACCGCGATCCTCTAGAAGCTTCCGCATAAAACATGCTCGCGTGAAAAGAGACAACTGCTCAGTCATCCTGAACGGTTGTCTCTTTTCTATTCAAGACTTCAGGCTAGTTTCCGTATTTCCAGCAGCATAAACGTCGTTGCTAACAGATGATACTCTTCGCTATTGGTCAAGCGCAACTCAGTTTCGCCCAGAGGAATCACGACCGCACCGCTGGCATCGACAGGGCTAGGACTGAGGATAGCGTGTGGGTTGCCACCATGCCAGCGTACAGGCTCTAACAGAGAACCAAGCAGAATAGAAACACGCACATGATGTCCACGCAGCGACTCCTCCAGGTCACGCAAATGCAATTCTAACACGTCGCCTTGCTGTATCACACGCCCCTCCAATTTATGGGATTGCAAAACAATCACGGCTTGTGCCGCTTGCGAAGACTGCTGCGTCTTCATATCGACAGAGCGCACCGTTTTCTTGCCGCGCACACCCCCTGCTCCCGCTAACGTCGGCGTGTAAGCATGGGCATTCGGCTCATCTTCTCGCACAAGTTCTTGTCCACTAGCAAAAGCAGCCACACGCACCAGATCATGTAAAGCGCGATTATACACAGCACGTTGCGTAATATGCGCACCAATTTGTAGAGCAAGCCGCAGCAGCGTGCGTGCCGCCTCCGTTGAATCAGTCTGTTCACGCCGTCCCAGTCGCACCAGTGCCTCAGCCTGGCTGATGGCAGACACACACAGATGTTCTAGCATGTACTGCGGCATCGCATTGAGCGTGCGCGTGCCCTGTCCCAAAAGTGGGCGAGGTTCGTGTGGTTGCACAGCAGCGCGCATGGCATCATAGAGGTCCAGATAAGCATAGTGGCACTCAGGACAACCCGCGAGATGATACAAGAGGGGAGCAAAGTGAAGTACAGCTTGAGGGTCTTCGTTGAGTAGAGCCATGATAAAATCGGGTAATTGTCTATAGAAACGGAGATGATAATCGTGCAAAAAGAGCTGTTCGCTTTGCACCTCTTGCGTGTGTGAGGCAGGCAACAATGACGTAGAGGATGGCAAAGTCATTGACTCAGGCGATTGCATAATCTGCTGAATCCACTGTGCTAAGCGGGCATACGTTGCCCCTTGTGGATTGGGGGTTTCCCCAAAGGTTGTCTGATCGTCCATAGCTATCTCCTCTAGAGCCAGGCTCTTGTTTCTATGCTCCAGGGTTTATCCCGCACGCAAGAAATCTATCACACACGCGGATGAATAATGTAATGTATGAGAATACAAACACAAGATACGTCGCCTCCGACTACTCTTGACGGTAAAAACGGGTGATGCGCTTCATCTGAAGTGCGCTGATCTGCACCTGCATCCCACCATCCCAACTGAGTAAATCATCGGCAAGCAAGATTTTTAACGCTGTCCGCACGTCTTCCTGAGAGAGATCATCCTGCGCCAGCGTGGGTATATCGGTAACATAGTCACCGGTATCGGCGGATCGTTTCCCATACTTTGTCAAACGCAAAGCGAGCATGACTGTCAAATTAGTACTTTGTTGTTGTAGACAATGGCGAAGCTTTTTATGAGCGTGGTCTTTATGCTGGCTCATATGGGGATTTGCCGGCAAAGCCGAGAGGGCCAGTGGATTTTCCGCCAGAATGCTCTGGAGCAGTTCATCAGCACCCATCTCCTGGAGTTCCTGCAAGACCGCTTGCAGTTGATTGGGGGCGGAACGCAAAACGGCAATACAATGTTTGAGAAGATTGCATAAAGCCTGTTGTGAAGCCAGCAAGAGGGCAATCTCTTCTGGGGATGAAAAGGGAGTTGTACCCCACAGTGAGGTCACGGCTTCATTGAGAGGGTCATCGTCATTCTCGGAGCCTTCGGGAGCCGCTAGTTCTGCCGTTGTGCTGATTTGTAGACGATGTTTGCGCAAACGGTCTATCGATTTATTATGGACACTTCTACTCAAAAAGCCGTAGAACTGTGCGTCTGGCAAATGGTCCAATGCGTTTAACGCCGTTGTATCACACGCTCCGAGAATGCCGAGACGCAAGAGTTGTTCTACAACATGACCAACAACGAGGTCGACCTCGAAAGCATCATATTTGAGCGAATGGAGAAACCGCTGTGCCTGGCGGTGCAGATAGGCATAGAGCAAAGGATAACTTTGTTCAACGTGATAACGCAGGTCGTGTGCCGTAAATGGCATACGGAAAAGCCTCCAACACATATTTCCCTACATTGTACAAGAAGAGAGGAAGAGATGACAATAGCAGAAGAGGAACACGTGCTGAATTACCCCGAAACACCGCATAACATCCACAACGAGGTGTTTGTGGATGTCATGCGACATGTTTGCAAGAGCGTGTTTTGCCTCTTATTCGAGGTCTACACGCTTTCCTTGACGTTGATGTTCGTAGGCACGCTTAATTGCAGTCAGGCTGCGTTGTACTTCGCCGCGATCTTCCAAAAGATTCGCATACTTAAAGTACGCACCAGCAGCAATTTCGTGGGCATTCGACATATCCAGCATTTCAAGAGCCTGCGCGAAAAACTGGTCGGCAGATGCGAAATCACCCGCCTGGTGGCGAATTTGGGCCAATGCAATCAAGGCCTGACCTTGAGCTTGAGCATCACCGCTAGTGCGCGCAAAGGTTAAAGCATCCTGTGCATTCTGCTCGGCTTCAACGGAACGCCCCCGCTTCAGCAGAAGTTCTGCTAATGAAGTGAGACAAGTAGAAGCAGAGGTCTCATCATTCAACTCACACTCAATCGCAATAGCCTTGAGGTATTCTTGCTCGGCGGCATCCAGATCGCTCATCTTCTCCAACGTCTTGCCCAAACGCTGATGCGTCATCCCAACAAGACGTTGCTCTTCTCGCATATCATAGATGGCCAGACTGCGCATCGCGTAATCCTTCGCCATTGCAAATTTGCCAACCGCTTTGTAACGCTGGCTAATATCCATGTATTTCAGGGCAAAGCTCTTGCTATCCCGTCCCATCGCGTCGAGTGTCTCCAACGCACGATGGTAGAAGGCAATAGCTTCATCCATATTGCCCAGCTTGAAGTAGTCTGTTGCCAAGTGGCTAAACACATCAAAAGAGAAGAAGGGATCGTTGATGTGATTGTTTTCAATCGCCTGATTGCAACGCAAATGATTTTCAAGAGAAAGAGTATAGTTGTAAAGAGCAAAGTACGCTTTGCCTAGAAAATTGCGGGCGCGCTCACTACACTCTATATCATTCATGCCCTCGCCTTGAGAGACAGCGGAACGCAAGTCGACGACAGCCTCTTGATAGTCGCCTTCGCCATAGTGAATTTCACCACGCAACAGGTAGAGACGATAAACCTGATCAGTGGTGATACGCTCAGGTTGGATCGGCTCAAGCAGTTGGGACGCCTCTTTGAACATCTTTTGCTGAACTAGCACATTGGCCTGAAGCAATTCTACGTCGATTTTCTGATCAGGGCCGGAGTCGGCCGGTGAATAGCCAACCGCCCTTGCTTCTGCCGCGCCAGACGGACTTCCTTCTAAAAGGAACGTCAAGGGGACATCCAGGCGACGAGCAAGTATCGAAAGAGCCTTCAGAGACGGCCGAATTTTGCCACGTTCAATGGCTGAGATGTAACTAATTGAGAATTCTGGGGCGGCTAACTGCGCTTGAGTCATTCCCAACCGGGTTCGCACTTCGCGAATGTTGGTTCCAACTCGTGCCGCAACTGCCTTGCCCACATTAGCAGTTTCTAGGGATGGCATGGAACGGATTTCCTTTCACTGACTATGTTATACTTGGCTAGATGGTTGTCAGGAATATGATCTAGTAATAATTGATTTTTCTTAGTATAGCAAAAATCGAAAACCACACAAAAAGCAAGCTATTGTGCGGTATAAGACATTGGCACTACGAAAAAAACTATTGAAGCCAGAAGCATACTTACTCCTTTAAATGATACCATCTTTCACCAAAATATGCAATGATTTTTACGACCAGTACTAAATCACTAATAGAGTAAATCGATGTACTAAAAAACAGCAGAATTATTCTACATAATCGCTTTTCTTTGTCATTCCCCTCTCACCATTTTTCGCTATCTGATTGCCTCATTCCTATTATAATCAGGTAACCAAATTTGCATTATAGCAAGGTGTGTGATTCACCACAAAATTTTAAGAAAAACATACAAATCAAAAGCAAGCACGTAAGGATCGCTCTCTTCTTGTATATATCGGTTATTATTTTCCTCTCAAAAGTCACCAGCGATAAAACATAACATGTAAATTTGCATAGTGTTCTATTCTCTTATAACATAATCATATGAAATCAAAATGAAAAATGAAAATAAATGGTTATAGGGCTATAACTTGTCAGAATGCCTGATTTCCGAGCATGCGCTATTTTTTCAAGAAGATCATAGCACAACAGATGAGGTTTTAGCATGTATGTACAGATGGGCTAACAAAAAGTCCTATGCATGCTGCAAATATGCTACAAAATAGTCAAATGTATTTCCTCAAGAGGTGTTGATAGCAAAATATGATTGGAACGTGTAAAATAAAATGTGCTATGTGCAGAATACATCAACGCCACTTTTCATTGTATAGAGAGGAAAATAAATGCTCTATCTTATTGCGACACCTATCGGCAATCTTGGAGACATTACAATACGGGCACTAGAAGTTTTACGCGCTGTAGATATCGTTGCGAGCGAAGACACACGCAAGACAGGGTTACTGCTCAAGCATTTTGACATTCATAAGCCGCAAATTGCGTTTCACGAACATAATGAGCAACAGGCGGGGGGACGCATTGAACAGATACTACGCGAGGGCCGCTCCGTCGCGGTGGTCACAAATGCAGGAACGCCCGGTATTTCAGACCCCGGTTTCACGCTTGTGCGACGCGCCATTCAAGCACAAGTTGACATTACGATGCTGCCTGGCCCAACAGCTTTTGTCATGGCTCTTGTCCTCTCCGGCTTGCCCGTCCATAGTTTTACCTTTCGTGGTTTCCCCCCGCGCAAAACCGTTGGCCGCCGCAAATTCCTGGAAGTTGATCGCACAAGCCCCCATACGCTTATCTTCTATGAAAGTCCTTACCGCATTGAAGAGCTTTTGCGTGACGCCTTGACTGTTTTCGGAGAACGGCCTGCAGCTCTGGCAAACGATCTCACCAAGCTATTCGAGCGCGTTGAGCGTGGCACACTCTCGTCGCTCATCGCCTTCGTCAGTCAACATACCACCAAAGGTGAATATATTCTTGTGATTGCGGGAGCGGGAACGAGCAAAAAATCTAAAACAGAGGAGATTGAAGAAAACAATAAAAGTGAGGACGATGAGGACGATGAGGAATAAAAGATGCCTCTTTTTTAATTATAGTGAATGCATATCATCTATTTTACATTCAAAACAGCTTACAAAAAGAAGCCCTTACTTATAAAAAAGAGATAGCATAGCTCAAGTTTTCTAAGACCAAGACTGTGCTATCTCCTCAAATGCAGAGAGTGGTTAAATGCCCATCACAGTGACAAGCTCTTGAATCGCGTTGACTGATTTTTGCAAGAGCGCACGCTCTTCATGACTCAGCTCAATTTCGATAACGCGCTCGAGACCTTTTGCTCCCAACTGCGCTGGCACACCAACAAAGAGATGATTGACACCATACTCGCCCTGCAGATAGACAGTACATGGCATAATCATTTTTTTATCGAGTAGAATCGAATCAATCATTTGCAAAACGGAGGCCGACGGCGCAAAGTAGGCACTGCCCGTACCAAGTAACTTCACGATTTCAGCACCGCCATCGCGTGTACGCTGCACAATCTGCTCAATCCGTTCTGCTGAGATAAGGGCCGCGATTGGCACACCAGCCACGGTACACATGCGTGAGAGCGGAACCATGGTGTCCCCATGCCCACCCAAAACATAGGCCTGCACATCACGTACTGATGCCCCCACTTCCTGAGCAATAAACGTGCGGAAACGTGCTGTATCCAGGACGCCCGCCATGCCAATCACACGCTCGCGTGGGAAGCCACTGACATGCAAAGCCAATTGGGCCATGGCATCCAGGGGGTTCGTCACGACGATAATAATACAATGCGGTGAATATTTGGCAATCTGCTCCGTAACTTGCGCAACAATCTCCTGGTTCTTCTTCACCAGGTCATCACGTGTCATGCCGGGTTTGCGTGGGAAGCCTGAGGTAATCACAACGACATCGGAATTGGCAGTATCGGCATAGTCATTTGTGCCAGTGATCAGTGAGTCGTAGCCAAGCACGGGACCAGCCTGGAGCATATCAAGAGCTTTGCCTTGCGGCATGTTCGGGACGATGTCATACATGACGACATCGGCGTAGTCACGTTCTGCCAGGCGTTGTACGAGGGTGCTGCCAACAAAGCCAGCTCCAACCACTGTAATTTTACTTCTCATGTACATATCCTTTCAACATCCTCTAATTTGCGTCTCTCCCTTGCGGGAATGGAAAATGCTGAGATATACCTCAACACCCCCCCTTTGGCGCATAGAAATATAGTCTGCAAAGAGGCTATTCCTATTGTATGTCGGAACGGCCCGCTTTGACAACGAATGAACTTGTGTTCCACGCAAGTTCGCTCCAGCTCACTACCTCGCCATCAGACTGGCGTACCCCTTTGCAGCCTAGTCTTGCTGGATGATGAGCTTGATGCCCTGGCGCGCTCGCAGCGTCTCCAGCGCAGCGCGATAATCTCCCAGGGCAAAGGCGTGCGTGACCATCTCGTTGACCTGCAACTTGCGACCTTCCAAATAGGCGAGAGCGCGGTCAAAGCAGTGCGTTTGCGCGAATGAGCCGACAATGGTCAGTTGCTTCTGGAAAATCTCATAGGGACTCCAATTCACGCGCGCGTTGGCGGGGTAGACACCGTAGACCACAACGTGCCCGCCCGGTCGCGCATATTGCAATGCCTCTTCGCACAACTGGGGCGAACCGGTCGCTTCAATCACGTAGTCGAAACCTTTGCGATGCTCTTTTAGGAGACGTTCACGGTGCGACTGCGCGTCAGCACGATCGATCAGCACGACCTCATCCGCCGCGAGGCGTGAGACGAGATCGAGCTTGGGACCAGCAGGGGCGGCAACGGTCAGATGCGCAGCACCATTCAATCTCAGTAATTGGGCCAAAATAATGCCTGTAGGACCAGCTCCAAAAAGCAAGACAGAACTCCCCGGTTTGAGCGCAATGATATCCATGCCATGCACCGCGCACGCCGTTGGCTCGACCAGGGCAGCCTCTTGCCAGCTCAGATTCTGAAAGGGGAAGACCTTTTCGGCCTTGACCGCAATGTATTCGGCCTGCCCGCCCGCGATATTGACGCCGTGTGAGAGGAAATTTTCGCAGAAGAGCGGCTCATCACGTTTGCAATAGAAGCAGTGGCCACACAGTTCGGTATTGTCAGCAACCACACGCTCGCCCACCTTCAGACTGGTAACAGCAGAGCCAACACTGACCACCTCGCCCGCGAACTCGTGACCTGGAATCAGCGGGAATTGGGCAAGGAACTCGCCCTCGTGGATATGCAGATCAGTGCCACAGATACCGCAGGTACGCACACGGATCAGCACCTCATCGGCTGCGGTCTCCGGCACTGGAACATCGCGGTAGTGAAACTGCTGCGGGGCATCGTAAACAATCGCTTTCATATTGGCCTTTTCTTACGCTTGCGGAACAACGATTATGGCACGCAACCATGCTTTATAGGCCTCATGGTACAACGTGGCGCATGCTGGCGACAAGCAGCACGACCGCGAAACGTGCCTATTGATTCCAACAGAGTGTGGCAGATGATAAACTCATACATTGCCGTCTTGCTTTCCATATGGTACACTTGCAATAACGTACCAAGAAACAGCCAGAAATTTCTAATTTCGCACTTTTCTGCTGATAGCGTAACGAATACACAACGCACTTTTCGGTTATAGCGCGAAAATCGCGGGAATTTACTGTTTTTTGTGCGTATACCGCGTTATGTTTCTACTCATGACATTGATCCTCGTTGTGAATAGAAACATTTTTACATTCCTGACTGGCGGTTGCAAAACCACGAAGGAGGCGTTTCAATGGCGCAAACGAATCTCTCACAGGAAGAACAGGACCAGGCATTATTACAGAAGTTGGGTTATAAACAGGAGTTACAGCGCACGCTTGGCTTCCTCTCCAACTTCGCGGTGGCTTTCTCCTACATCTCGGTCTCGACAGGCACGTTCTCGCTCTTCTATCTGGGTCTTTCAGCGGGCGGACCAGCATTCTTCTGGACATGGCCCATCGTGGCCTTCGGACAGTTTCTCGTCGCCCTCAACTTCGCGGAACTGGCCTCGCATTTCCCCATCGCAGGCTCAATTTATCAATGGAGCAAGCGGCTCTCCAGTCCAACGCTCGGATGGTTTACGGGCTGGGTCTATTTCTTCGCGGGCATACTCACCATCACTGCTGTCGCGTATACTGTACCTATTCCCTTGCTTGCCATCTTCCCTAACATCTCAGCCACGATTTTGGGTATGCCTAATGCCGTCTTCCTCGCCCTGCTGGTTATCGTGCTTGGCACTTTGATCAACGTGGCGGGCGTGCGTCTGGTCTCAATCATCAACAATATCGGTGTTGCCGCTGAACTAATCGGCATGATCGGTTTCGCCTTGATTCTGCTGCTGTTCCACAATCATCAACCATTGAGTTTCCTCTTTACAGGCCCTCACAACGACTTACAAGCGGCCATACCCGCGACAGCCAGCGCGCCTGCACAGCCAGCACAGCCCTGGACGCCTGGATTTGGCTTCGGCTATAGCGGGGCATTCATCGCGGCCCTCTTTATGTCGCTGTTCGTGATCTACGGTTTCGATACGGCGGGAACACTGGGCGAAGAGACGAAGAATCCGCAACTTAATGCTCCACGCGGTATCCTCTGGTCGCTCTCGCTCTCGTTTATCGCAGGCCTGCTCTTCTTGGGCGGCACGCTGCTCTCGATTCAGAACTATCCCAAGATCGAGGCTATCGCGCAGGGCAGCAACTTCCTCAACGCGCTACCACAGATCATTCAGGACGCGCTCGGCCCATTCTGGGGCAATGTCTACCTGTTCGTGGTCTTTATTGCCGTCTTTGTCTGCGCCCTCGCCATTCAATCGGCAACGATTCGCCTGATGTTCTCGATGGGGCGCGACCGCCGCTTGCCCTTTAGCTCGCTGTGGGCAACGGTCAACCACAGATTCCAAACACCGATCTGGGCAGGCGTTGCCGTAGGCATCCTCTCAGCACTGCCCTTCCTGGTCAGTCAAGCAATTGGCGTATTGGTCACGGGCGCGACGGGCCTGATCTACCTGTCTTACTTCCTTAATAACGTGGCTTCGTTAAATGCGCGTCTCAAGGGCTGGCCGAAAGTGCGCACGCCTTTCCGTCTGGGACGCTGGGGCCTGCCCATTAACATCTTGGCCCTGATTTACGGCAGCCTGATGATTATCAACTTTCTGTGGTATGGAGGATTGCGCAATACATACACCAATCCGACCATGAGTTCGGCCTTCTCCTCGTGGTCAAATGTACCCATCCTGGGCACGATGCCGATCTTCGAGTTCTCCTTGCTCGTGCTGTTCGTCATTGGAGCTATCTACTGGTTTGGCTTCAAACGGCGCGAACTGCTCGCCAACGGCGAAACCGGGGAGAGCGCGCTAGCGGACTAGGGTCTTTCAAAAGAGATAAGGGTCTATGCTCTGCCAGCAGAGCATAGACCCTTATCTCCAGCCCCATGCAAAATTACTGCTTGACAATCAGCACGCTTTCATGTATCATACATCTCGCAGGAGCAACCTGATGGGGTGTCGTTCAACGGTAGGACTGCCGACTCTGGATCGGCCAATTGGGGTTCGAATCCCTGCACCCCAGCCCAGTTGATAAGAGGAGAGATGTATGTCTTTCCTCTTTTTGTTGCCTCACAGCACTACGCTGCTACTATTTTGATTGCTCAACGTGTTACTTCTAGAGAGCATGCGTCTGCCTCTTAAAAAAGGCAATCATTAACACAGATGGAGCAAATATTCATGTCAAACACCCGTCCGCTAACTAACCCCGGTGACTCCAGCAGTAATTGGAGCAGGCGTCGCGATATTCCGCTGGCCATCCTCGCCTGGCTTATACTGCTTTCCATTCTGATTTGGGCCGCTGCACATATCACTACCACAATACTGCTTTTTATACTCGCATCCCTATTGGCCTATGCCCTCGCGCCTGCGGTGCGCTTCGCAGCACGCTTCATGCCACGCTTTCTGGCCATCTTACTGGTCTATATTCTTGTATTAGGTGTACTTAGTGTGCTACTCTACTACATCATCCGTATCGCTATAGAGCAGATTACATCGCTGGCAACCTATATCAGCTATCTACTAACACCGGGTCAAAGCGGGCAAACTGCTCCTCTGCAAAGTCTCCTGGCATCCTTTGGCATCTCCGCTACGCAAATCAACAATTTCCGCACACAGATCATTGGACAGATCGAGGGGCTAGCGAGCAGCGTCGTACCCATCATAACCAGTTTCTTTAGTGTCGGACTGGATATTATTGTCGTTGCGGTGCTAAGTATCTATCTGCTCGTCGATGGAGGACGTGTCTCACATTGGATACGCCACAATGCGCCACGTCCAGCTCGCGCCGATTTTGTTATAGACACCTTCCAACGCATTGTGGGTGGCTACATTCGCGGCCAAATTCTGCTCTGCACCTTAATCGGCGTTCTCGTTGGTACGACCACAGCCCTCTTTCATGTCCCCTATGCCCTCTTGCTCGGGACACTGGCCTTCTTCCTGGAATTTATTCCTATCCTGGGAACCATTGCCTCAGGAGCACTTAGTGTCCTGCTGGCCTTAACGCGAGGTTGGCCCATTGCGCTTGGCGTCTTGATCGCATTTGTTGTGATTCATCTGATCGAAGGCGAACTGGTTGGCCCGCGCATTGTTGGGAAAGCAATTGGCTTACATCCAGCCATCTCGCTCATTGCCGTCATCGCCGGTTCTGAACTCTTCGGTCTCTGGGGTGCGTTGCTGGCCTCACCTATCGTCGGCGTACTGCAAGTTGTTGTTGTCACGCTCTGGAAAGAGTGGCGCAGTTCCCACCCTGAACAATTCAAAGTTACTGCCGATAGCATGATCAGTGAGGTAGAAGAAGATCTGGCACAGGTAAACGATAACCGCACCAAGCAAGAGAACTGATCTGCAATAGCATCTCAGAAACCGTGTACCATCTGTATTGCAGGGTTGTCTATCCTTGATGCCTCTTGGCCCAAATTTTCCTCTATCATCATGTAACTATGCACAAACTCTATCCATACCAAAATCCATGAGCAGGCACACCTCACGTATTGCACAAAGTATGTTACATATATGTATATAGTTTGCATAGCCATTAAGCCAAAGGAAAGATAACAATGTCAGTTCTTATGAGTCATACAGCAGAAACAACCACCCTATTTGAACAGGTAAACGATATACACACTGGCGAAGAGCAACATGCTACCGCACAAAAAGAGCTGGAAATGAAGCAGGAGTACGATGAGCAGCGTCAAATTATCATGCGTGCAACGCAGGGCGACGAAAGTGCTTTTGGCGATATTGTCGATCAGTATAGTTCGCTGATGTTGCGTACCGCCGCGATGATCGTCGGAGATCGCGATGTGGCGGAAGATGTCGTGCAAGATGCCTTCATTCAAGCCTGGCACCATCTGAGTGACCTGCGCGAGGCCAATGCATTGCGCCCTTGGCTCATGCGTATCGTTGTAAATCAATGCATCAGCTTCAAACGCCGCGTAGCCCGCTCGACCACATTTATTCGCCAGGCTCTCTCCGATCAGGAGACCGACATGCTCGCCAGAGCTGCCGATGACCATAAAGGGCGTATGGAGCGCGATTGGGACCTGGCTCATGCCATTGAGAACCTGCCCACGAAACAACGTGTGGTCATTGTTTTACACTATTACAATGGCATGACGCTTCCAGAAATGGCTCTAGCTCTCCAGACCTCAGAAAATACACTCAAAAAACGCATCCAGGCCGCCCTGAGCAACCTGCGCCGCGTCTTGCGCACGACAGAGATCGACGAAGGTTTCACGGCTAGAGCCGCTTTCCGACAATTTTCTCCATCGCTTGCTTGACGCTCAAGAGAAGGCATGCCTACCATAATGTACATCACAGCAGACAGCTATTGCATAACGCTACAATTTTTTGACATAATGTGATATATTCTGAACTACAGGAAACTGTTTGAGCTGTGACACCTTTTCTTTTTATGAACAGTGTAAAGAATATGTGGGGTGAAAGAATATGTGGAGTATATAAAGCAAACAATATGCATGTGCTGAAATGGTATCATCGGGAAGTTGAAGTTGTAGAGGGGTGGAGGAAACATGTTCCTTTTACATATGCAAAGCATACCCGCGAAAGACACCAAGTATTTGCGGGCATTGCGCTTATTCGCAGCGGTTACATCATTCGCGGGAAGCCTGTGTGTCACAATCTTAATTGCACGCACCTTAGGGCCTGCCCAGTTCGGTCAATATCAATTTGTCCAGTGGTTTGCGCTGCTCGCCGTTCCCTTTATTGGCATCGGGACATCTGCCCTCAGCAGTCGCACGCTGTTGTCCATTCCGGGCTATGAAACACCACGTATTGCCGCTGGTATCTTTCGCTTCCTGTGGCATACACACAGTTATCGGAGCATCATTTACCTCATACTCTGTGTCTTGCTTGTGCCCGCGCTCTCTCAATTACCGGGCACTCACCTGCTGTTTTTGCCTTTGCTCTTGGCAACGTTTGCAGTGCCACTCGTGCTACTACAGCGTGTCGTTGAAATGACACTTCAGAGCCAGAGCCGCATCGATCTCCTGATACTGCTTCATTTGATCCATCTCAGCATTCTGCTGCTCTTCGTGATCTTGATTGTCCTCTTCCTGCCCATCCAACTAACTACGCTGCTGCTAGCAGTAGTGGGCAGCAGTTTCCTTGCCTTACTGATTGGCTATGCCAGCATTCGACGCATACTACCTTTACATTGCGTTCGACAGCCAGACCCACTCTTTAAAACAGAACTCCGCCAAAGAGTGCATGTAGCTCTCTGGCACACCATCAGTGATGAGATCATCTGGCAACCGAGCGCACTACTATTGCTGCAACTGCTGTATTGGCACACACCAACCATCCTGGCCTTCTATGCTCTGAGCTTTCTAATAAGTAGTAATCTTATGCGCTTGATTCCTGTTGTTTTGCTTAATGCGGTCTTTCCACCCCTATTACGTGCATTTCCAGTATTTTGCTTTACTAATACATATGAGGCATTTATCAAGACATCCTGGTTGCTTGCTATTTGTGGCCTACCACTCCTTCTCTGCGCACTTTTGTGTAGCCCACTTTTTGTCTCCAGCATTTTAGGGGTTGGCTTTCTCCCACTCGTTTTATCGCTGCGTATTCAGCTGGTGGCCGCCTATTTTGGGAGCGTGGCAACGCTCGCCGTGACTCACCTGAGCAAACAACGCCACTGGACAGGACAACTCAGGCTCGGCCTGGGCAGTGCGTTCCTCAATATCATCCTGGTCATTCCTGGCACGCTCCTGTGGGGCATCACAGGGACCGCCCTTGCCAGCAGTGTTGCACAAAGCGTGGCAGCTCTCGGCTCTTTATGTATTTGCCGACATATGCTGCGCGTCACCGCGAGGAGAGACAAGCAGCGATGACAATGCAGCATCATCTTCCATACGTAGCAGCCAATAGTGCCCATCGTGTCGGTGCATTGCATACGGCGGCACGCCAACGCACCCATCAGATAGCACAGCCACGTTGCAGTGTGATCGTCTGCACGTATAACCGCTGTAACCTCGTGCTTTCCACGCTGGCAAGCCTGCGACGACAAACCTTACCTTATCGTCAGTTTGAAGTCATCGTGGTTGATAACGGCTCCCGCGATGGCACGACGGAAGCCGTTTATCGTTATGTTCATGCTGGCATCCAGCAACGGGCGCAGCATGAACACTGGCGCGTGCGCTGCCTCACGGAGCCACAAAACGGGCTAGCCTATGCGCGCAATCGCGGCTTGCAGGCCGCAACGGGCGAAATTGTCGTTTTTCTAGATGATGATAGTCTGGCCGACCCCCACATGCTCGAACGCCTCCTAGCCGCCTATGCAGAAACAGATGCCGATGCCATTGCAGCCCATGTCTCACTGCGTTGGGAGGCCCCACGCCCCCATTGGCTAACCGATGACCTGCTCGACCTGCTCGGCTTTTTCGCCCCTGCTCAAACACGCATGCCATTAGCAGATACCCAACTCATGAGTAGTTGCTGCTTTTCCATCCGCCGCACGGTCCTACAAGCCGTTGGTGGCTTCACGCCGCTACTCAGTAAACGCTTGTATATGCCTATCACGGGCGAAATGAATGATCTCTGCCAGCGTCTACGCCAGGGCGGCTATAGCATCTGGCACGACGCCCGCGCTCACGTCAGCCATCGCGTAGTGGCCGCCCGCCTGCAACGAGCCTACTTTGTCGGGCGAGCCTATTGGCAAGGACGCTCAGAAGTCATATTGCACCATATCGCTTGCCGTTCTCAGACGGAAATGCCCTCGCATGTCATTGCATCACTACGAAGCACACTTTTCCCTCTTCTCTACGAACTTATCTACATCGCCTGTCTACTGCGCCCATTGTTATTTTGTGCGGGCAAATCGACCAATGAACGCCTGCTGGCGGCGATGGCACAGGCACGGTGTTGGGGTCAGATACGCCAGCACGTGCAATTTTTCAATCATAGCCCACTGGATGGCCCACAACCAACCATCCTCTTAGTCCAGTCTGAAGCAAACGATGTTGCGGCAACGCTACTAGCCGGGGCACTACGCCAGCAAGCCATTGCGTGCCAGAGCAGCGGCATGGATATCTCCTTCTCATGGCTATGGAGACACCGCGCCTACGAGCAACAAAGCATCGGCATCCTGCATTTTTATCGGCCAGGGGCAGCCCAGCTCACCTACTGGCAACGGCAGCGCATGCGTATCCAGCTCTGGTTGGCACATCGTTGGGGCGTGCGTGTGGTCAGCAGCGATATCGGGGGATGGTGGCAAAACGTGCGCACCCTACGTTTTCGTCATCAACGTAGTTTTGAACGCATGATTTTCGCACATAGTGACCTTATTCTCAGTACGACACGCCAGCCAGCTCAACTCTATCCAGAGCCGCTCCGACCACAGGTGCGTAGCCTGCCACAGCCCGGTTTTCGTGGTTATATCCCGCCACCAGTCAAACGAGAGCAGGCTTATCAACAACTTGGCTTACCAAGCCATCTGCCATGCGTTTTTCTCTGTTTCGCCAGTCAGCATACAGAGCGTGAGCTGCTCACCCTACTCGACGCTTTTCAAGAGGTTAGCAAAAGGAGTGCAACACGTCTTATACTGGTCGGACGGCCTCGTGATGCCCCACAGGCCACCCAGATGTTAAAACGCGTCGCCCTCAACTCCGCAGTCCATCTCTTTCTCCGGGATCCTGAAGCGGGCGATATCGCTCTCTATATGGGAGCGGCACATGCCGTCGTCTTGCCCTATGGTGCACTACAGCAAGCTGGCTCTCTCGAATTGGCAACGCTGGCTCTCTCCTATGAGCGAGTCGTCGTCGTTCCACGGCTGCCACGCCTTCACGGGATGTTGCCAGCACAGGCCAGCATTTACTTTGAGGCTGGAAGTCGAGCATCTCTCACGCAAGCACTGCTGAAAGCACATACCACGTCCTACCAACCAGGTATACAGGATGCACTCTTGCTAGACGCACAAGAGGGATGGAAACGTCAGGCACAACGTCTAAAAGATTTTTATCAACAACTCATCAATACCTTGGAGCAAGAGCCGTAACCAAAGGTGTGTGTGGTCCGTTTTAGCAACTATGCAAATGAAATTTTTTCGTTACCGCTTTTCTACCTTGCTCTTGCTCACTCTGGTCATCGGTGCAATTATCGTACGCGTCATATTGATTGCCAATCATTGGCCTAATACAAATAGTGACGAGGCCACAATGGACCTGATGGCATTACATATTGCTTTTCGCGGCGAGCATCCAATTTTTTATTACGGCCAGGATTACATGGGAGCATTTGAAGCCTATCTGGGGGCAGCTCTGTTTCGTCTGATCGGCACATCGGTCTTCGTGCTACGCCTCGGCCCACTCCTACTCTACACAGTGAGCCTGTCTTGCCTGTATTTTCTGGCAAAGCTGCTCTATGATACGCGAGTGGCTTTGTTTACGGTAGGTTTGCTGGCCCTCGGCTCGAATGACATCATAACCCATGAATTGATCGCCATTGGTGGCTATCCAGAGTCACTTTGTTTTGGAGCCATCATCTTTCTACTGACCAGTCATCTCGCACTCACTTCTTCGCCTTCAGCCTCATCGACTCCCTGGAGCGCACAGCGTAGGCGCGTGCTGCTCTACGCACTCCTCGGTGTGGTCATTGGGCTAGCCTTGTGGAGCGACCTACTGATCCTGCCGTGTATCGCGGTTGCCGGTCTGCTCCTTCTTGTTTTTTGCCGACACGAACTGCTCCATTGGGAAGGCCTCGCCCTCCTGGCAGGCAGCATCCTGGGAGCGTTGCCATTGCTCATCTATAACTTGCACCCTGATTCTGGCTATAATTCACTGGTCGTCTTATTCCAGCTACATAGTATCGGGGCAAGTGACGTCATCGCGCAGCATATCACGCCCTGGCAGCGGCTTGTAAGCTTCATACAGACCAGCCTACCGACGATTACAGGGGCCAATCCCTGCCACTGGCTCACTGATTTCACTCATCGTTCCGCTACAAGTTATGCCAATACATGCTCTTCGGTGCAATCAGCATGGGGCATGGGTGTCCTTGTTTTATGGAGTATTGCCACGTTCTTCACACTTGTGGCCCTCCGACCTTGCTGGCAGCACATACGGCACCCACAATCCCCATGGGATGTTGGGCAACGATGGCAAGCCATTCGCCAGGGGGCGCGCCTGATGCTCCTGCTGAGCGCATTGCTAACCACACTTCAGTTCGTGACGAGCAATGCAGCCGCACTCTATCCTATAACCGCTTCGCGCTATCTGTTCTGCCTACTCCTGACGTCACCCGCATTGCTCTGGCCCCTTTTTCGCCTGCGCAGGCCAACGCAATCTGCATCAACAGACGCAGGTTTACTGATCATACGCCTTGTTCTGCTCACACTCATCGCGACGACATTCCTGGTTGGCACGCTCAGCACGCTCAGCGAGATACCCGCCATGAACACAACCTATCGACAACAAGAGACGCTCGACTCGACACTGCTCCATCTCGGCATCACGCGCCTCTATTCTGAATACTGGACATGCAATCGCATGATTTTCCAAACGCGTGAACAGATCATTTGCGCATCCCTCAACGACACACTTGGACAAGGCTTCAACCGTTACAAACCCTACCTAGACATGGTGCGCGCGACTCCTCACCCTGCCTATGTATTCCCATTAACATCCCCACAGGCACAAAGCTTTGTGCATCTACACGGCAATGATCCGCATTACAAGCGTTTTACGCTTGTAGGCTATGTCATTTATCAATATGTGCCCTGACTATGAGCAGGCATCTTGCGCAATAACGGATGTTGTGGCATCCCACAGCAGAGAGCCACTCTGAAAGTTTTGACGATAATAGCTATCTCCACCTGTTCCTGACACCGCTGTCAAGGCCGAGGTGGGATAGCCATGACAGCCTTTCGGCCCCAAATCCGCGAGATAGCGTATCCAAACTGCGCCATAGACCCAGTAGACACTCCCCGTGCTGTCAGCCTGCATCAAGGCTCCCGGTTGCATAGAGCCTCCACCAAAATCTTGAATCCAACCCGCTGCCCAGCGATGCATTGCTGCACCACCACCATTGTCACGAGGCAGACCTACAGTATTCTCGCCCCCAGCTTGCGTGAAAAGCGCGAGAAACGCATTCGCCATCGTGCCATTAGGGGAACCCACACCAACCCACTCGCGGTCATAGCTGCCAGTAGTCCAATCAGGAATGGTGCAGGTCACACACGCCACAAAACTATCACTCGTATTGACAAACGCGGCCTGTGGCGGCAGCAATGAGCTGCCCAAAGCAGGCAGATAGCCATCTGTCCAGCCATTGCTCATGCTCTGCGGATGGGCCGCGAAGTACCACACATACTCTTCATAAATCGAGCGGAACGGCGCGCCCGCATACCAGTTCCCATAGGCCGACGATGGCACATCGTTGGGATTGTTGCCATAAGAACCGTTATACGCCCACACTGCAAAAAACCAGTCATTGGCCTTATAGGGATCGTTCGGATCGCTGGCTGAGGCCACGCCCGCCGTACCATTCCATGCACTAATCAACGATTGCACACCAACACCAATATTATAGCTTTGATCGTTCCCAATCCGCACAGCATCACTGCGACAATTGTTCATAACCTGACACTGCGGCGGCATTCCCCATGTCTGCTGATACTCACCCCAGCCCCCGTCAAAACTCTCAACGGGTGAACCAACCGCTTCGCCATTAACTTGATAATCCGACGTGTTAAACTGATGCCAGTTGCTTTCGACATAGGCGATACCGTGTAAAATAGCAGCCGAGACATGGGCTTTGCCCGTTGCTCCTTGTGCGCATATGCCATAGCACATTGTAGACAACGCCGGAGCATCCGCCAATATACCTGCATGGCCCTCCAACATCCATTCATCCTGCTGCAACGTGCTAGCATTCCGCCCACCCGTATTGGTCAAACGCTGATGAAACGCGAACAGTTCCGCCAACACACTCTGCGGAACAGCGTGTACCTGCGCATTTGGCACGTGCGCGCTCCAAAAAGCTTGCACCAATTGTCCTCCTGCTGGCAACGTCAGGCGTTGCATCGCTCCACTGTGGGCATCACTTATCACGAGTGTCTCTTGTGCAGGCACGTTGGCAAGGCCACGGACAGCAGCATCTTGCCGAAAAGCATTCACCTGCATAGCAACGGAGAGTTGCCCATCGGGCGAGGTCGTCATAGTGCTGCCAATGATGTCCGCCGCACTAAAGGCACTGGTAGCGGTGAATGCTGCCACTTCCCCTGATGCAAGATTCACGCGCACAAGCGTATAACGCAACGGCTGCCAGCTTACCACACGCTCACAGATCACCGAACTACCATCGCTGCTAACACTCAGCACATTGCCCGGCAAGATATCCGATGGCAACGTCAATACCGAGGGGTTTGCAAACTGCACCCGCGGCTGTAGAGCATCCCCCGGCCAGAGCGGCACACGTACAAGCTCGACAGCGCGCTGTGGACGCGCCTGCACCAGCAGTAGCGCACCAGTTGCATCAAGGCCCAGCAAACGCCGTGAGCTGCCATCCTGCGGCCAACGCAACACGGTCACATCATGTCCACTCAGGTCTATGCGATGGACCTCATCATAGAGCGGTAACAGCGACATATTATACTGTTGCTGTTGCTGTTGCCCAACCATTGCAGATACAGCAGACCCAACTTTGGCACAGCTCTTTTCCTGACATGCACTGCTCACACCATGCGCGCTTATTCCTCCCGCAGAGACCAACGTCTGATAATAGATCGCCTGGCTATTCGCAGCCCAGACAACCTGATCGTTCGTGAGCAAGCCAGCAGCAACCAGCGGCACATTCAGATTACCTTGTGTAGAGAGCAGATGCAGCGAAGAGCTATTCAACAGGCCCGCAAGCGGCGTGGTCAGGGCGAGATAATGTCCATCAGGTGAAGGTTGCAAAAGTGGCGTCACCGACACGGGAGCGCGCTGGATCGCATCAACCGCGAGGGTGGTATGCAGGTCCGCACCCGCAGCACGATAGACAAGCAACGGCCCCTCAGCTTGTTGCGCACTGCTAAAAGCTACACTATAGACAAGATCATAGGGATGCAATTGCCAGGGACCAGACACCACCAATGGACCACGCGCACGGGGCAGCGAACTCGCAATAAGCAGACCACGCAAAGACCAGGCTAGCGAAATCGCGAGGAGCAGAACGAGCAAGCCCAACAGAAACAGCGTTCGTTTCATGCCATCTATACTTTCTTGGGAAGCTCTGTTTGCGCAGAGACCCCCACTACACAACCACCCTATTACCAGAATACCCATTTTGACAAACTTGCCTCTTGCCTCGTTAGATAGATAGGTACATGAAGAGAAACCGTGAGGGGAAAATCATTGAGTGTGGGAAAAACACGCAGTATTCGCTATAATGTGTCAAGTGGGATGTTGTCTAGTGGGAGAGCGAGGCAGGCAGTGTCAGAAAAACAAACTCGCTTCATCAGAGAAGTCATTGAAACAATTACGTTGACATTGCTGGTCCTTTTAATGATTCACAGCATCGTGCAGAGTTTTCGGATCGATGGACCAAGCATGGAGCCGACTTTTGCCACCAATCAAGATGTGCTGGTCAACAAAACCGCCTACCTCTTGCACCCACCGCAGCGCGGCGATATCATTGCGTTTCGCTATCCCCTCGATATCCATGAAAGCTTTATCAAGCGCGTGATTGGCATTCCTGGCGATACAATCCAAATCACACACACCGCTGTGCGCATAAATGGCACACTACTTCACGAACCTTATGCCAGCACTAACGTAGATACTTATGAACAGACCTGGACCTTGGGACAAGGCCAATTTTTTGTCATGGGTGACAATCGAGAAAACAGTCTTGACTCACGCAGTTGGGGACCACTAGAACAGAGCTATATCATCGGAAAAGTGCTGGCTGTGTACTGGCCACTCCCAAACTGGCACTTCGTGAACACGTATCCTGCTGTCTATACTGCCGTTCACCCAGGTAAATAACGAAGAATGAGGTTCACTTTGAAACGTTCGCATATTGCACGCGAGATCGTTGAGACTATCGCGCTCACCGTTCTTATCTTCCTGGTGGTTCGCTTTGTCATCCAAAGCTACCATGTTGAAGGAACCAGCATGTTACCTGGCCTGAATGGCAATGACTATGTACTAGTCAATAAGGTCGCCTATCTCTTCCACCCCCCCGCACGCGGCGATGTGATTGTCTTCCACTATCCGCTCGATACAACCCGCGATTTCATCAAGCGCGTGATTGGCCTCCCTGGCGATACCATTCGAACCGATAGTACGCATGTCTGGGTCAACGGCGTTGAGCTACAAGAACCATATATCTCGATGCCCCTCAATCCCAATGGCAATGTCTGGAAAGTCCCCCCTGGTGATTATTTCGTGCTAGGCGACAACCGTCCGGTGAGTGATGACTCTCGCGACTGGGGCTTTGTGCCACAAAGTGATCTCGTCGGCAAAGCCGTTGTTGTCTACTGGCCGCTCAAATCTTGGGAGTTTCTCAATACCTATCCGCAGGTCTTCGCGCACATCAAATAGGCTCACGCGCAGCTACCACATATCATTCATAATAAAGAAGGGAAACAGTTGTTATGCCCGATGAACGTGACGTACCCGAAGAGGTGCGCGCATACGCGGATGAAGAGGATATCTATAACGACGACGACAGGCCCGCACGAGCAGTCAGGTCAACAGCACGCTATGGTTTGCCTGCTGCCCTGGGCATTGGTGTGGGCGCGGGCATCGTCAGTGTGCTGCTCAACACTGCCATCACCTTTCTCAATCTGCCCACCTTTCAGCAAGCGATAGTAGAAGGCGCACATCTGCAAGCGAATACAGCTTACGAGCTGGTTGGCCTGCAATGCCTGAATTTCTCCCTCACGCTGCTGATCTGTTTTGGCGTGGGCTACATCACAGGGCGTCTGACAGCACGGCGTCGTCTCGGCTTGTATGCGGGCGCGCTCGCCGCCATGCTAAATTTCCTCGCTAGCTTTCTGGTGCGCTACATCCCTAATTATCCGGGCAATCAGGCTGCCAGTAGCGGCGGCGCGGGTGGAGTGCTTGCCGGTATTTTGATCAGTCTGGCGTTTCTTGCGGTCTGGGCGATCATCGGCAGCCTGACTGGCCTGTGGGGAGCCAGTTTTGCCACAGTCCGACCCGCCCGCAGCCGCCCATCCCGACGCGATTGATGGCGATGAACAAATTCCTGTGGTCAAAGACGTAGGGACCGATTCATCGCGTCCGCCTCGCCATGCATCACATATGCCAT
>VFSW01000782.1_pt1 | contig 47259 bp, 38 predicted proteins | sample 5358111 | NCBI WGS metagenome assembly VFSW01 (sample SAMN11554181, study PRJNA540505) | mine drainage metagenome | isolation source: sediment from site ElyBrook_90M | place: USA: Ely Copper Mine, Vershire, VT | collected 2017 | reverse complement strand
CCACCGTCTTGGCCTTGATCTTGGCCCCCGGCAGCATCATGCGGATTTCAGACATGGGAATCATGGGCAGGAAGCGCACAAACAACAGGAACAGCGCTGTGAACAAGCCCAACGTTCCCACATAGGTCATGTAGTCCCACTTGGTCGCGCGGTAAGTACCCCACGACGAGGGCAGAAAGTCGCGGTAGAGGCTCGTTACTACAATGACGAAGCGCTCAAACCACATGCCCGTGTTGACCACAATGGAGATGAAAAACATGAAGGGAATCGAGGTGCGCAGCTTCCTGGACCAGAGCGTCGTCAGCGGAATCGCCAGGTTGCATGTAATCAGCACCCAGTAGGCCCAACCCATCGGCCCGAACATGCGGTTCCACATCATGAACGCTTCCCAGTGCGAGGCCGAGTACCACGCCATGAAGACTTCCATGCCGTAGCCGTAGGCCACAATGAAGCCCGTCGCCAACATCACCTTGCCCATGTTGTCGATGTGGCGCTCGGTCACCAGCCCTTCCAGGTGATAGAACTTGCGCAGCGGAATGGCCAGCGTCAGTACCATGGCAAAGCCGGAGTAGATAGCGCCGGCAACAAAGTACGGCGGGAAGATAGTTGTATGCCAGCCCGGCAGCACGGCCACGGCAAAGTCGAAGCTGATGACCGTGTGCACCGAGAGCACCAGCGGCGTGGCCAGGCCCGCCAGCAGCAGTGATGCCGTCTCGTAACGCATCCAGTGGCGCACTGACCCTCGCCAGCCCAGCGAGAGCATGCCATAGAAATACTGCGCAATCTTCGACTCCGCCTGGTCACGCATGGTGCCAAAGTCTGGAACCATGCCGATATACCAGAACACCACCGAGATCGTCGCATACGTTGAAACCGCGAACACGTCCCACAACAGCGGTGACCGGAACTGCGGCCACAGGCTCATCGTGTTGGGATAGGGCAGCAGCCAGTAACCCAGCCACGGACGCCCTACGTGAATCAGCGGGAACATGCCGGCGCACACCACGGCGAAGATGGTCATCGCCTCGGCAAAGCGGTTGATCGAGTTGCGCCAGCCCTGCTTAAACAAGAGCAGAATGGCCGAGATCAGCGTGCCCGCGTGGCCAATGCCAATCCACCACACAAAGTTGATGATGGCAAATCCCCACGCCACCGGCTGTGTGATGGCCCAGATGCCGACGCCGACCAGGAACAACCACAACACGGCCACAAGAAGCATGGTCGCTACCGCACCGCCCACGCCGAAAATCGCAAACCAGCCCAGCGGCGTGGTCGGCGTCAGCACAATGCGCGCGATCTTCTCGGTGACAGACTTGAAGGTCTGGCCCGGCGCAATGACCCGGTATTCGCCAGTTGCGGGATCAATCCCCGGGTCTTTCGGTTTCAGGTCCGTGGTTGCCATCGTGGCTTCGAGCCTCTCAACCCTTTGCCGGCTTGTGTTCCACCGGCGCTTCTTCCAGTTCAGAATTTGGATTCAAAACCGCGGCCACATACGTTGTCCGCGGACGGGTGTTCTGGTCGGCAAGCACCTGGTAGCTCCGCTCATTGGCACGCAGCTTTGCCACCCGGCTGGTCTTGTCGTTGAGGTTGCCGAAAGTAATGGCCGAGGCCGGGCAAGCCTGCTGGCATGCCGTCACGATCTCGCCATCGCGAATGGGGCGGTTCTCTTTGTCGGCCTCGATCTTGGCCGCTGAAATGCGCTGTACACAGTAGCTGCACTTCTCCATCACACCGCGCGAACGCACTGAGACATCAGGGTTGCGCATCAGCTTCAGACTCTCGGTTTCGTAGTCAGAGAAGAGCAGGAAGTTGAAGCGCCGCACTTTGTAGGGGCAGTTGTTCGAGCAGTAGCGGGTGCCTACACAGCGGTTGTAGACCATCGTGTTCAGGCCTTCCGGCGTATGCACCGTAGCACCCACCGGGCAAACCTGCTCGCAGGGAGCGTTCTCGCAATGCTGGCAGGCCATGGGCTGGAAGTGTGCGCGCGGCGCGGACAGATCGCCTTCAAAGTACGTGTCGATGCGCAACCACTGCATGTTGCGGCCGATGCGCACCTGCTGCTTGCCGACCACCGCAATGTTGTTCTCGGCATAACAGCTCACGATGCAAGCATTGCAGCCCACGCAGCTGTTCATGTCGATGGACATGCCCCAGGCATTGTCCTTGTACTCCCAGTTGGGAAAGAGCGACGTGTCTAGAGTCGGCGTGTAGTGCCCTTCGCCCTCGTGGGCAAAATTCGGGTTGGCCTTGAACTCCTCCAGTGTGGCGTAGCGGATGATGCCGCGCGGCCCCAGCGCCTCATCGGCTTCGAGCGAGTTATTGCCGTTGCCTTCGCCGCCGAACATCTTCGACCGATGGTCCTGGTAGTGGCTCTTGGTAATGGCCACGCCCCACTTACCGTCAAGCTTCTTGATCGCTCCGGCAGCGTAAAACGGGGAAGCCGCGGTGCGAATCAAATATGCGTTGAATCCTGCACCCGAGCCTGTGCGGCCGGCAAACTCGCGGCCGTAGCCCAGGTAAACAGTCACCGAGTTGTCCGGATGTCCCGGCGCCACGATCACCGGCGCCTTTACCTTGCGTCCGTCCACGCTCAGCTCGAGAATGTCGTCCTCTTCCAGGCCCAGCTTGCTCAGCGTTGCACCGGAAACTATCGCAGCATTGTCCCAGCTCAGGTTGGTTACCGGCTTGGGCAGTTCCTGCAGCCAGCCCACGTTCGACCAGCGCCCGTCATAGATATTGGGGTCTGGCCGGAAGATGATCTCCACCGAATCCTTTTGCGAAGGCGCGGGGATCTTGGGGATCTCCACCTTCACCGCGGCTGTCTTCTCAAACGCCGTCCCCTCTATCCAGCCGTCATGCAGTACCTTGCGCCAGCCTGTTTCAAAGTCGCCTCCCTTGGGATCCTTTGCAATCACCGGCTTCCAAGTCTCGCGCACCGCATCGTAGGGGCTGAGCATTGGCTCATTCAGCAGCGCCTGAAAAACATGGTGCGCCGTTCTGCCGCCATACAGCGGATCAATGAGCGGCTGCACAATCGAGACCGTTCCGTCATAGGCCCGCGCGTCCGACCACGACTCCAGGTAGTGCGCCGCAGGAATATGCCAGTGAGAAATCTGGCCCGTCTCGTCCAAATGCGAGCCCAGGTGCACCACGATATTGGCCTTGTTGAAAGCCGAGGCAAACTCCAGGTCGGCTGTGGCAGCGTAGATAGGATTGGCATTCAGAATCACCAGCCAGTCCACCTTGCCCGCGTTCAGGTCCGCCACCAGGGCCTTCATCTCCGCAATCTGATCGCTGGGCAGCGGGTTCACCGTCTCCGCTGTGGTAAAAACCCTCTTGCCCACGTTGCCGAGAACATTGTTGATAGCCAGCGCCAGCGCCTCAACCGACGCATCCTGATAAAGGCCGGGAATCACCACGCTCTTGCCGGCATGAGCCTTCAAGTCCTTGGCCAGCGCGGCCAGAAACTTCTGCTGCTCACCGGTCCAGGCATACGCTGGAGCCTCAACGCCCGCCACACCTACGGCCCTGGCCAGCTCCGCCGCAAACGCCGGAACTTCGCTCGCCCGCAGCCCCAGCCGGTGGTCGGCTTTCATGCCGGTGGTAGTGGGCATGCTCTCGACGGAGTACAGCCGATTCATTCCCTGCGCCGGGTCCTTGCGCCGCTCTGCATACTCGCGCACCAGCTTGTGGAATCCCGGATACGCCGCACCCGAAAGAAAATCCGCGTCGAGCGAGACAATTACGTCGGCATCGCTCAGCGCATATTGAACACTCAGCCCTTTGGCCACCGAAGTTCCCGCCGCTGCGGGGTCATACTGCACCAGAGTCGCCTTGGGCCAGGCCGCCTGAACCGCCTTCCACTGCCGCGCCAGTGTGGGTGAGGTGATGGTCGAGCTGAGGAAGTAAACCCCCGTCCCATCCTTCGTCCCTGCCAGCTTCAACTGCAGGGCCTGCGCAAACTCCGCCCACTCGCGATTCTCCCCGCGATACAGCACGTGCTGCGAGCGATCCGGATCGTACAAACTCAGCAGCGTCCCCTGCGAAAACGGGTCCGACGAACCGCGGTTATACGCATGCTCAGGGTTGCCGTCAATTTTGATGGGACGAAACTCATCGCTCTTCACCAGCAGCGGAACAGCGCCCGTCACAAACGGATGTGCCGAAGCAAAGTAATTCGGCTTGCCCAACACCAGGTCTTCCGGCTGCTTTACATAGGGATAGATCGGCTCATCGGGTTGCTTGGTGCATCCGGCCAGCCCAGCCAGCGCCATGGAAGCGCCCATCAGCTTCATAAAGCCGCGCCGCGAAACCGGGTCTACCCACTCCTGCGCCGAGCCGGGAAACTCCCGCTCCACCGCCGCCTGAAACTCGGGCGTATTGGCCAGCTCATCCACCGACCGCCAATAGCGCTTGCCCTTCACGCCCTTCAGCTCTTCGCGGACCTGGGCCAGCGTCATGGGCGAGCCGTCAGCGGATTGGGCAGGCTTGTTTGTCTCGTTGTTCACGGCATTCCCCGTCAGGTTCGCAGTTCCTTTTGTCTGGTTCCGGCTCATCGGTGGCAGACCTCGCAACTGGTCAGCTCTCGCGGAGTGCGAATCTTGTAGTGATCGACCAGGAAAAGGCCCAGATCTTCCTGGCTGGTGAACTTCCGGTAAGACAGCACGGCAGGCACCTTGGCCGCGGCCACGTCAGCTACCGGGCCTTGCGCGCCGCGTGCGGGCAGCTCCAGTGAAGCCATCTCAGGGCCCGCTCCGCTGGGATCTTTCGTTACACAGCTCACGCTCTGCGCCGTGGGCACGCCGCTCTTTTCATTCCCCACCGCGCACCACACCGGCCTGTCCTCGGCCGGCTTCTCCCACGCCATGTTGTAGATCTCGCCGGTGGGCCGCAGGTTCTTGGCCGGATTGCGGTGACAGTCCAGGCACCACTCCATTTGCAGGGTGTTTTGCGCATACATCAGCGGCATCTGGTCTACGCGTCCGTGGCAACTCGCGCAGCCAATCCCCTTGTTCACGTGAATCTCATGGCTGAAATAGACGAAGTCGGGCAGATCATGCACCTTTGTCCAAACCAGCGATTGCCCGCTGGCCCAGCTCGTCCGCACCGGCTCAAGAAGCTGCGCGTTGGTCCAGATCTGTGCATGACAGTTCATGCAGGTCTTGGTCGGCGGGATCCCCGCGTAGCTCGACTTTTCAACCGTGACGTGACAGTACTGGCACTGCAGGCCAAGCCCCTGCACGTGGTGCTTGTGGCTAAAGGGCACGGGCTGATCCGGGCGCTGGCCCTGTCGCGTAACCCAGGGTGAGCGCTGCAACTGGTCCAACGTGACCCCTAAGGCGATCACAATCAGCCCCGTCAGTACCAGGCTCGCCCGAGCCAAAGCATTGGAGCTGCGGTCAAATATCTGCGCCATGAATGCTTTCCTGCTTCGTCTTCGACTTCAGTTTTCGTCGTGCGATGTGTGCGCTGTGCTGGCCGTCACATACGTCTTGGGTGTTTTCTGTTTTAATCCAAGGGGGAATTGAGTGGCAGTTGCCCTAGGTGATCCACAATATAGCAGCCGAATAAACTTCGGCAACTGCCCCTGACTCCTACACTTGAAGAATTGTTCGTCCTGCGAAATATTTGTAATCCACTGAAAAATTGATATGTTGTGATCAATTTTAATTTAGATCAAAACAACCCAATTTTACGTCTATACCCGCATACCAAAACGTGAGATACCGCCAGCCAGCTTTTCTCCATCCACGAGGGCAGAGCGTCGCCCGTCCCACATTGCGGTCGCGGCTTACCTGTTCACAGGAAATCATTGCACCTGCCGCTGACAGACTGCGCCGCCAGGTCCGCCATCAGCTCGCGAAGGCCGATGAACCCCGCGGGCGCCGGCTCCCCGCGTGAGACCATGACTTCTGTCAACGTCCGCCGCCAAGGCCGTTTGTTTCGGAGATCACCATCGACGCAATCACTCTGTCCGTTCTACTCATCGTGTTTGCCGCCACACTGATTCGCTCGGCATTTGGTTTTGGCGAGGCGCTCGTTGCGGTTCCGCTGCTCGCCTTCTGCATGCCCCTGCAGGTGGCCACCCCGCTGGCCGTGCTTGTGTCCATCACCATCGCCGGCATCGTTGTCGTGCAGGACTGGAAGAAGATTCACTTCTACAGCACGGGCTGGCTTGTGCTTCCCACGCTTCTTGGCATACCGCTGGGCCTGTTGCTCCTCACCAGCGGTCATCAACGAATGGTGAAAGCCGCGCTGTCCCTGATCATCATGGCGTTTGCCGCATACTCCCTAACTGGTCGAACGCCGCTGGAACTGCGGCACGACAGCCGGGTATGGCTACTGGCCTGTGGATTCTGCGCTGGAGTCCTCGGCGGAGCTTACGGAATGAACGGCCCGCCGCTCGTCATCTATGGATCGATGAGGCGGTGGTCGGCGCAGCACTTTCGCGCCACACTGCAAGCCTATTTTCTTCCGGCCAGCATTCTTGGCATGGTTGGCTACTGGCTGGCAGGACTCTGGGTTCATGCTGTAACCCGCTACTATCTGCTCTCTTTGCCGGTGATGCTGCCAGCCGTGTTCCTCGGCAGAGCCATCAATCATCGGCTGCGCGGGGAGGTCTTCATGCGGTACGTATACCTCGGCCTGGGAGGCATAGGAGCACTCTTGCTGATCCAGGCAATTACAGGCCGAGTTTGAAGACTGTCCCCACCAGAGTGGTTATCCCGGCTCATCCCCTCCAGAGAGCAATCACCAGCCCTCCAGCCACGATCAGTGCTCCCCCCGCATAAATCGGCGGTGTAGGAGACTGGCCGAACCGCACCTTGGCCAGCAGTTGCGCCATCAGAAAAAACAGCACTACATAGATGCCCAGTAGTTTGCCGAAGTCCCAGCGCGGCACGTTCACCACCGATCCGTAAGCGGCCAACACCACCACACCTGACACGAAGGCCGCAATCCGGCCGAATCCCGAAGAACGATAAAAGCCTGACTGAAAGAATGAGTCTCCCGAAACCTCAAGAAAAGCGGCAAGGGTAAGCACACTCAACGCGCCCAGCGGGTTCGAAACCAGCCGGTCAAGAAAATCCATGAAGACGACCTCCAGAAGAATGGGAAGAGACAGGGGAATCACAGCCGATGTGCGAGGCGAGCCTGCGCCGCACAGCCTCGGTTACCTTCCTCCATCGTAACAACCAGATGCTTTAGAATTCGTAAAGGCATTTCAACCGGTTGCCCTTCGTCACATATTTCTTTCGCAAATGCGGACCTGGGCCCGGAGAGCGGAAGTCCATCGAAGAAAGTCTGAAAGGGAAAGGCCATGAAATACGCCGGACTGCTGGTCATGCCAGCCGGATTCTTCCTCTCCATTGCGGCGATCCTGCTCTTCTCCGCTCCCGCGGGGCGCGCTGCCTTTGTCCTCTGCGGGCTCGCCGTCGAGTGCATGGGGCTCGTCGTCGCGGTACGCGGCCACATGGCGTCACAACGGGGCGGGGAGCGACCTCTCTTCTCCAGTGGAGCTGACAGCGGAGAAAGACGCCCATGACACCGTCCCCAGTTATGCCGTTCAATGACACTGCCTTTGCCCTCACCCTGGCTCTTCTAATGCTCGCGCCTCTGGCCATTGCCGGCGTGGCTCTCATCAACACGGGCTTGGGCCGTTCGCGCTCGGCGGCGCAATCGCTGCTGGGCAGCCTGGTCATGGCCTCCGTCGCTGTGATCGTTTTTGCCCTCGTCGGCGCGACCTTCGCCGACGGCTCTGCGGGCTTCATGTTCCAACTCGGCGGCAAGCCCTGGAACTGGATTGGTGCGGGCTCCTTTGCGTTGAGCGGGCTTGGCACGACGCCTCCGCAAGCGCAACTCGCCGTGCTCTTTGAGTTCCTTGCCGTGGCGCTCGCCGTGCTCATTCCCTGGGGCTCGGGAGCCGACCGCTTGCGCCTTCTTGCGGGCGCCGCGTCGGCCGCAATCCTCGCCGGCTTTGTTTTTCCCCTCGTTGCGCATTGGATCTGGGGCAGTGGCTGGCTAGACCAGCTTGGCCTGAACTTCGCGCTCGGCGAAGGCTTTCTCGACCCCGGCGGCGCGGCCTCTGTTCATGCGCTGGGTGGCCTGAGCGCATTGGCCGTAGTCTGGATCGCCGGTCCCCGCAAGGGCAAATTCCCCAGGGAAGGCCTCTCCACCGCCATGCCAGGCCATCACGCCGTCTATGTCCTCTTTGGCTGCCTGGTGGCGCTGGTGGGCTGGCTAGCCTGGAATATGGCCGGGGCGCTCCTGTGGCTCAACGCCGGACCCTCCGCGCTGGCAGTCACCGCGATCAACACGCTGCTCTCAGCCTCTGGAGCCATCGCGGCGACCTTCGCCGTTACCCGCATCCGCTTTGGCAAGCCCGACGCCAGCCTCTGCGCCAACGGCTGGCTAGCCGGACTGGTGACCTCCAGCGCCTGCGCCGGCATCGCCACTCCGCTCCAGTCGCTCTTTGCCGGGATTGTCGCCGGCATCATCACACCGCTGCTTGTCGAGCTACTTGAGCTGGCACTCTCGATCGACGACCCCTCGGGCGCCATCTCCGTGCACGCAGCAAGCGGCCTCTGGGGACTGGTTGCCGCGGGCTTCTTCGTCGCTCAACCCGGCCAACTTGTCGCGCAGCTTGTGGGCATCGCAGCGTTGCTGGGGCTGGTGTTGCCCCTTGTCTATCTGCTCTTCTGGCTGCTCAACCGCGTGCTTCCTTTCCGCGTGGACCCCGACGGCGAGCGCATCGGCATGGACCTGCACGAACTGGGAGGCGGCGCCTATCCCGAGTTCGTAGTTCACCGCGACGATTCATATCGGTAATCAGAAGTGGATTCCCAGGTCTCGCTGCTGAGACCTGGGCCCGTACCCTTCAGAGCGCCTCTACGGAGTGATACGAATTCACCGCCGCGCCAACAGCAGCATCAACCCGAACAGCACCACCGGCACCAGCACCATCCCTGTATACAGCAGCAGCTTCTTATCCAGCCCAGGGCGTCCCTTGCGTCCGGACGGCCGTACACCGCGGTCTTCCACGCCCACCTGCTCCTGGTTCTGCAGGTCCCATGCCATCTCGTGGGCTGTCGCGTAGCGATGGCGCGGGTCCCGTTCGAGCGCCCGGTACAGAATCTCCTCGAGCTCCGGCGAAATTTCCGGGTTCAGACCCCGGGGCGAAGCGGGCTCGTTCAGCACCCGTTCGTTCATCACAGCCAATGGGTTGGACCCCACAAACGGCACCTGTCCGGTGAGCATCTCGTAGAGCATGATGCCGAGCGCGTAGATGTCGCTGCGCTGGTCTCCGCGGCTGCCCTTCACCTGCTCCGGCGAGATGTAGTCCGGCGTGCCCAGCGTGGCCGACAGATTCACAAACGTCAACCGCCGCGCGTCTTCTTTCATCGCGATGCCAAAGTCGATGAGTTTGATCTGGTCATTCGCGCCCACCATCACGTTCTCCGGCTTCAGGTCGCGATGCACAATGCCTCGCTTGTGCATGTAATCCAGCGCGTCGCACATACCGAGCGTGATGTTCACCGCCCGCTCGATGGGCAGCTTCTTCTCTTCGTTCAAGATGGTACGCAGCAGCCGCCCCTCCACCCACTCGATGACCATGTAGACGCGGCTGCGCTCCTCGCCGTCATAGGTCTTCACCACGCCGGGGTGGTCTAGCAGCTGGCCGATCTCCTGCTCGCGCTTGAAGCGCTCAAACAGAACCGGGTCGGCCTCCATCTCGGGGTGCGGCACCTTCAGGGCCACCGGCCGCCCGGCGTTCAGATCCGTAGCCTTGTAAAGCACCGCCATGTTGCTACGCGCCACGGTCGCGTCAATGCGGTAGTGGTCAAGCGTATCTCCGGGTTCTAGTATGGTCATGGGCGTCCATCGCAGGTTTGTTTAATTGTTTCACGCCGGTTCATAAGAAATCCGTCAGGGAGATCAAAAGAATCCAGGTTGCCGCATGCTCCTGCTCTCCGCTGCCTTCGCCTGTGACATCCGGAACCGGCCGAGCCACCCGCACGAAGGTTCTATGATGGGATGCGAGTATGCACCGCATCCTGAGATTGTTGGCGGCCTGCCTCTTGATCACCGGGGGGCTGGCGCCTGCCGTGGCGCGCGCCGCCGCTACCCGGCCGCATTTCTCCCGGCGAGAGCCGCAGGAGACGGGCTTTCTTAACCGCAAAATCGATCTGCATGGCGCCACATACCACTTCCAGGTCTACCTGCCTGAAGACTGGCGCAGCGACGACCACAAGCACTGGCCCATCATCCTGTTTTTGCACGGGCGCGGCGAGCGCGGCTCAGAGGGCATGTGGCAAACGCAAATCGGCCTGCCCTCGGCCGTGCGCGACCATCCCGATCGCTGGCCTTTCATCATCGTGATGCCCCAGTGCCCCCAGGATCGCTACTGGACCGACCCTCAAATGCAGGCCATGGCCTTGGCCATCCTCGACCGCGAGATCGCCGAGTTCCACGCCGACCCCGAGCGCACCTATCTCACCGGGCTATCCCTCGGCGGATACGGCGCCTGGGAACTGGCCCGCCTCCATGCCAGGCGCTGGGCAGCTGTCGCTGTTGCCGCCGGCGGCATCTTCTGGAGCTACGCACCCGAGCGCTGGCACGAGGCCTCCACCCTGCCCGCCGAGTACGCCCGCGCCCTTGGCCGCATCCCCGTCTGGCTCTTCCACGGCAGCGACGACAACATCGTGCCGGAGCGCGAAAGCGAACTGATGTATGCAGCCTTCAAAGCCAACGGCGGACACATTCGCCTGTGGGTCTACCAGGGCCTCAAGCACGATTGCTGGGCCCGCGCCTTCAATGAGCCTGAGTTGCCCCGCTGGCTACTGATGCACCGCAGCGCACCGCAGCAGGTACAGTCTGCATCCGCCGAGCGCCTGCTCATTCCGCTGCATCCGCCCGCCCTTCATCTCACCCCGGCGCAGCTTGAGAGCTTCGTCGGCGATTATCGCGACCTTCATGGGCAGCTCGCCATCACGGTCTTCCGCCAGGGCGACCAGCTCTACCAGAAGAACCCGCAAGGTGACTTGGCCGAACTTGCTGCCGAATCGTCCTCGACATTGTTCTATCCCAACGGCAGCAGCACCACCCGCCTTCTGGTCGAGCGCGATGCCCAGGGCCGCATCACCGCTCTCATCTACCACGACGATCGCCACGACGAGCGGTTGGAGCGCAAGCACTCCACCACGGCCAGGGATTAGAATGGCCTCCACCGTGCCCCGGTGGGCGGCACAATGGAACACCGCACGCCCCGGCTGCGTAATCACCTCAGCAAGGCGTACCGGGCAGGCGGAAAACCATGAACCTTCGTGCTCTATCGGTGCGAATACTTTTTTGTGGCAACGGTGGAAGACCACGACCCCGGTTCAGCAGGCAGAGGAGATAACCATGTTTTGCAGCGGATGTGGTCAGGCTATGGTGCCCGGGCAGGCTACCTGCCCTCAATGCGGTCGCCAGGCGGCGCCGTCGGTTCCCCCCGTACCCAATCTCGAGTTTCAGATACAAAACTACGCAGGCCGGGTCAAGGCGCTCAGCATTGTCTGGTTCATCTATGGCGGACTCTCCCTGGCGCTGGGCATCATCGGACTCACATTCGCCAGCCAATTACTGAATGGCCCCTTCGGCCCGTGGGCGCATGGATCCTGGGGTCATGGTCCCTGGGCTCAGGGAATGCTGGGTCCTGCGATCATCCACTTCGCGTGGGTGATGGTCCTGCTCCGCTCTGGCCTGGCGTTTGCCGCCGGCTGGGGCCTCATGGACCGGGCACATTGGGGCCGGGTTGTGGCCATCGTGGTTGCCTTCCTCAGCCTCCTCAAGTTCCCCATCGGCACCGCCCTGGGCATCTGGACCCTGGTGACGCTGCTGGGCTACCGCAACACCACGCTCTACAACCAGTTGTGAAGCCGCTTCGAGCTTCCAGCCAAACGGCGGCAGGTGCCCAAACATGTTGTCATCCTGAGCGAGTGCAGCGCGTCGAAAGCCTGCCCTGAGCGGAGTCGAAAGGGACGTGCATTTCGCGGACCCCGCACAGCCACAACCGCCCCGTTTCCCATCCTTCCGACTTTTTCCGTCGCAAGGATGGGAAACCTCCTCAATTACAATCTACCCATGAGCTTTCCTGAAATACGCATGCGCCGGCTGCGCCGCACTGAGTCGCTGCGGGCGCTGGTCCGTGAGACCGTGCTTGAGCCCGGCGACCTCATCTATCCATTGTTTATCTGCCCCGGCGAGGGCGTGCGCCGCGCCGTCGGCTCCATGCCCGGCGTCTTCAATCTTTCCGTCGACGAAGCGGTGCACGAAGCTGAAGAAGCCGCGAGCCTGGGCCTGGGCGGCCTGCTCCTCTTCGGCCTGCCTGACGCCAAAGACGAACAAGCCACCGGCGCCTGGGACGACAACGGCATCGTGCAGCAGGGCCTGCGCGCGCTCAAGCAGTCAGCAGCCGCAAAGAAACTCGTGCTCATCGCCGACGTCTGCCTCTGCGAGTACACCAGCCACGGCCACTGCGGCGTGATCGTCAAGACTCCCGATGGCTACGACGTCGACAACGATCCCTCACTCGATCTGCTCGGTCGCACAGCGGCCAGCCTGGCCCGCGCCGGAGCCGATATCGTGGCCCCCAGCGACATGATGGACGGCCGCGTCGCCGCCATTCGCCGCGCGCTCGACAAGGGCGGCCTCACGCAAACGCCCATCCTGAGCTACGCTTCCAAGTTCGCCTCAGCCTTCTACGGACCGTTCCGCGAAGCCGCCGACTCTGCCCCTCAGTTCGGCGACCGCAAGACCTACCAGATGGATGGCGCCAACCTCCGCGAAGCGTTGCGCGAGATCGACCTCGACCTCGAAGAAGGCGCGGACATGATCCTGATGAAGCCCGCCATGCCCTACCTCGACGTGGTGCGCGCAGCCCGTGAGCGCGTCGGTGTGCCCATCGGCGCTTATCAGGTCTCCGGCGAGTACTCCATGCTCCAGGCCGCCTTCGAAAAAGGCTGGCTCGACCGCGATCGCGCCATCCTTGAGTCGCTCATCGGCATCCGCCGCGCCGGAGCCGATTTCGCAGTCACCTACTTCGCCAAGGACGCCGCCAGGCTCCTATAGCGTTCAGTGCCTCTGTCCTTCACTGGGAAAAAGCGCAAGGACAGAGGCACCGGGCTTCTGCTGTAAGCGCGCGCATACAATCGAACACCTCTGGAATCCGCTGACGCGTCCCTTATCCCGTATGATGGCAGCATCCGTTTGCAGGACCGCCCAATGACCACTCTGGAAGTCCTCAGCGTTCTCTTCGCCATCGCGGCCATCTTTGGCTCGCTCAGCGTCCGCTGGCTCAAGCTCCCCATTACCGTCGGAACCATGCTGCTCACGGTACTTGTCTCAATGTGCCTCAATGGAGCCAGCAGCATCGCACCCGGCATCCACGGCTGGGCGCAGCACCTGGTGCGTCAAATCGACTTCGAGAGCATCATCCTGCATGGAATGTTGCCCCTGCTTCTATTCGCCGGCGCTTTCCTTTTCGACCTAAGCCAACTGGCACGGGAAAAGTTCGCTGTGACCATGCTTGCCCTGGCGGGAACGGTGATTACAGTCTTTGCTGTAGCCGGGCTCATGGCCCTGACCAGCGCCTTCCGCATTCCCTGGATGCAGTGTCTCCTCTTCGGCGCGCTCATTTCACCCACTGACCCCATCGCCGTCCTCGAAATGCTACGGCGCACCGGGGTCCCAAAACTCGTACAGGCACAGTTGGCGGGCGAATCTCTCTTCAACGACGGCGTTGGAGCGGTGCTCTTCCTCACTGTGCTTGAAGTGGCGCGCGGCGATGCACCCACCCCGTGGCATATCGCGGGAATGTTGCTGGTCAAAGGGGGAGGCGGCATTCTCGTCGGCATCGTCGCCGCATGGGTCACCTCCCACCTTATGCGCCGCGTGGACGGCTACCAGATTGACATCCTCTTCACCATCGCCCTGGCGCTGGGAGGCTACGTCCTTGCCGACGCGCTCTATCTCTCCGCACCGCTTGAGGCCGTGGTCGCCGGAATCGCCCTGCGCCAGTTCAACCGCAACCAGCCCACCGAGCGTGTTGCCCACGTATACATCGATAGCTTCTGGAAAGTCATCGACGAAGTCCAGAACTCCGTGCTCTTTGTCCTGCTGGGTCTTGAGACCCTGGCCATCACGCTGGATGCGGCGGCCTTGCAAGGCGGCCTTGCAGCCATTCTCTCAGTGAACGCCGTGCGGCTGGGCGCCGTCGCTGGCCTGTTGGCGCTGGTGCGCTTGATTCGGCCCGGCCACCGCAGCTCTGTTTTTGTGCTCACCTGGGGCGGCCTGCGCGGCGGCCTCTCCATCGCCCTTGCACTCTCAGTGCCTGAGGCTCTCGGCCAGTCGTGGATACTGGGCGCCACCTACCTCGTCGTCGTCTTTTCCATCGTCATCCAAGGCGGATCAATGGACTGGTTCCTGCGCAAGCACAATCGAAAACAAGCCGAGGCTTGAACTACCCTTCAAACTCCGCACCACTCCCTGCCCACGCCCCGCGTGGAACGGGCGGGAGACAGTGCAACAACCCGCCCTGCACCACCCGCTTTTGCAGCCGATCTATCCCTTGAGAAACAACAGCAGATCCGCATTCACCTGGTTCTTGTGGGTGGAGCACATGCCATGCGGCGCGCCGTGGTACACCTTCAGCGTGGAGCCTTTCACCAGCTTTGCCGACAGCAGAGCCGAGTCGCCGATGGGCACAATCTGGTCGTCATCGCCGTGCAGAATCAGAGTCGGCACATCCATCTTTTTCAGATCTCCGGTAAAGTCCGTCTCCGAGAAGGCCTTGATGCAGTCGTAAACAGCGTTGAATCCAGCCTGCATCCCCTGCAGCCAGAATGAGTCCCGCAGCCCCTGCGACACTGTCGAGCCGGGCCGGTTGGCGCCATAAAACGGCATGGTGAGGTCCTTGAAAAACTGTGAGCGGTCGGCTAGAACGTTGGCGCGGATGTCGTCAAACACCTTCATCGGCAGCCCGCCGGGATTGGCTTCAGTCTTCAGCATGATCGGTGACACCGCGCCAATCAGCACGGCCTTGGCCACGCGCTGGGAGCCATGCCGCCCAATGTAGCGCGCCACCTCGCCGCCGCCGGTCGAGTGGCCCACGTGCACCGCATCTTTCAGGTCCAGCGTTGCGGTCAGCGCCGCAAGATCATCGGCATAAGTGTCCATTTCGTTGCCATTCCACGGCTGGCTTGAGCGGCCATGTCCGCGGCGGTCATGGGCAATGACGCGATATCCGTGAGAAGCCAGAAAGAGCATCTGGTCTTCCCAGGCATCCGCGTTCAACGGCCAACCATGACTGAAAACGACAGGCTGACCCGCACCCCAGTCTTTGTAATAAATCTGTGTGCCATCCTGAGTCGTAAATGTAGGCATTACTAACCTCCTGCTTGTCGGTTTGGGATTGTTGCCGGTTGGGAAAGTTGGGCGAATCAGCCCAAACTTTTGCAGAACTTTTTGCCGCAGCCGGCGCAAGACGGCCTCCGGGAATCCGCAACACAACTTCAATCCCGGCGGCAACCCGCATGCGAATCGCGATCTACTCAAGGCTAGCAGGATGCCAGCAGGTTTGTGTGATTCAATCTGCACACAATCCTGTCATCCTGCTGCCTTCTTTGCCGTCGGAGAGCATCCATGAAGGCCAACTATCGCGCACAAATCCCTTTGCGTTACGCCGTGCCTGTGATCTTCTAAATACACCCGCCTATGCTCAAGCGACTCGAACGCTATTTTGAATTCACTCATCTGGGAACCAACTGGCGCACCGAGATTCTGGCCGGAGTCACCACCTTCCTGACCATGGCCTACATCGTGCTGGTGAATCCTGCCATCCTGTCTGCCGCCGGCATCCCACTGGCAGCGGCCACGGCGGCCACATGCCTCTCTGCGGCCTTCGGCTCCATTCTCATGGGTGTGATCGCGCGCTATCCAATCGCGCTCGCGCCGGGCATGGGCCTCAACGCCTACTTCACCTACACCGTCTGCCTCAAGATGCACATCCCCTGGCAAACGGCCCTGGGCGCGGTATTTCTCTCCGGCGTCATCTTTCTGGCCCTCACCGCCGCCGGCATCCGCCAGATGATTCTGCGCTCCATTCCCCATGAGCTTTACGCCGCGGTGGCCAGCGGCATCGGCCTCTTCATCGCCTTCATCGGCTTCCGCAACGCAGGCCTGGTCATCGCTGACCCCGAAACGCTCGTGGGTCTCGGCAGCGTACGCAACCCCAGCACGGCACTCGCGCTCTTCGGCCTCGCCCTCATGGTGATTCTTGAAGTGAAGAAAGTGCGCGGCTCCATCCTCATTGGCGTGCTCTCCACCACCGCACTCGCCTGGGTCCTGGGCCTTGTTCACTGGACTCCCGCCACAGGCGGACTGCACTCGCTCGCTGCCACAGCCCTCAAGCTCGACATCCGCGGCGCGCTCAGCAAGGGCCTGCTCGAAATCATCTTCGTTTTCTTCTTTGTGGACCTGTTTGACAACCTCGGCACTCTGGTCGCCGTCACCAAGCGCGCCGGGCTCATCTCCGCCGATCACTCCATTCCGCGCCTCAACCGCATTCTGCTGGCCGACGCCACGGCCACCGTTTTCGGCTCCCTCACAGGCACCTCAACCGTCACCAGCTACGTCGAATCCACGGCCGGCGTGGCTGCCGGAGGCCGTTCCGGCGTCACTGCCATCGTCACCGGGCTGCTGTTTCTGTGTGCCATCGGCGCCGCACCGTATGTAGGCGTTGTGCCCCAGGCCGCAACAGCCCCCGCGCTCATCCTCGTCGGCTGCATGATGCTCGCCACCATCACTGAAATTCACTGGCACGATCCACTGGTGGCCATCCCCGCCTTCCTCACGCTGGTGCTCATCCCGCTCACCTACTCCATCGCCAACGGCCTCGGCTTCGGCGTCATCGCATGGGCCACGCTCCACCTGGCCACCGGCCATTACCGCAGGCAGGATTGGCTGCTCTACATCCTCGCCGTACTCTTCCTCGCCCGCTTCATCTACCTCGGAACAAACTAGTGGCCGGTCTCTCAAGTTCTCTTCGTTGTTGAGGTCATCCTGAACGAAGCTAGGCGCACTTTTCGCGCCGAACCGAGCCGAAGCGCCTGCATTTCGGAACGATCGCTCTCGCGCCTTCACCCCACTGCAGCCCGCAATCCGTCCATGCGCGTATACTTCTCCGCAAGGCAAGCACGCAATGGATCTCTCCACGGTCACAGTTTCCAGCCTTCTGCACAGCGCGACCATCCTCACCATCGTTCTCGCGTTCATTGGCTATCTGGTTACGTTTCTCAGCGCCCGCATGCTGGCCCGCCGCCGCGATAGACTCCGCCTCGTCAACAAGCGCCTCAATGAGTTTTACGGGCCGCTCTATGTCGCCTCCCAGGCTGGCCACATCGCCTACCGGTCGCTGCTCAAGCGCCAAGGCAAGATCAAAAGCGACCCCATCCGCGATGAGGACATGAAGGAATGGGTCCTGTGGATGACCACCATCTTCATGCCCCTCAACGATATTCGCGAAAAGATCATCATTGAGAAGGCGTACCTCATCGTCGAAGAGGAGATGCCCCATTGCCTGCTGGAGTTTGTGACGCACGTTGTGGGATACAAGGCAGTGCTGGCCAAGTGGGCTGAAGGGGACTATGCCGAGCGGCGTTCAACCATCGGCTGGCCGCCCGAGTTCGATGCCTATGTGCGGCGTTCCTATGCCGCCTTGAAGGCCGAGCAGACGCGCCTGCTCAACAACTCCGCATGGTTGCTCTACAACCACATCGTCAAACGCAGGCCCAAGGTGCCCAGCTAGCCTCCGCGCCTTGCACTCGCGCAACAACGGCAAGCCACACTCCCGGCTGAGAACAGGCGCGCAGCTTCCCCATCTTCACAGCCGAAGTTTGTGGCGCGCGTCTCGCGGTCTCAAGTCGTCAGGGTCGGATTCAGCGACGTCACCTGGGCAACCGCCTTGGTCAGGCGCGCCTCTTGCGGCCGGCTACCTTTGCGCTCCACCTGCGTGTAGATGTGCTCTACGGCCTCCACCAGATAAGCCCCCGGCAAAAACTCCGTCCCGTCGCTGATTCCGTGGCCGGGTAGAAGTATCACATCGCCCGCCCTGGGCAGAGAATGCAGTGTCTCCAGCGGCACAAGGTTGATGCATGTTCCATCCCCCGCCACAAACTCCAGACAATCCATGCTGTGCAGCATTCCGTCACGCGCCTGCTGCGCCTCCTGACGGGTCTTGAACGATTGGTAGAAGGTTGCTATCGCTGTCGGCAGACCGATCAGCATCCCTGCAATACCCGCGCATGCTCCAAGGTCATCCAGCAATTCAAACGTCACTCGCATCTCCTCCCGCGCAAAGTTGTTGCTGACTGCGGCAGATCCCCAAGCCTCATCTGCCAACCCGCTTGCACACCGAACCAAACAACAAATCGGCGCAGTCCTCTGACGAATCCGATCGAGGACACTGCACCTGTGCTGCCTGGTTGGAAACGAAAAACCTGCGGGGGTATCACAATACTAAGGCAATCCGGCGCCAGCTTCAGCGGCCGTCAAAGAAAAAGCCCGATGCCCTTGGCCTTGATTCTTAAATCGGGGATAGAACAAAATCTCAGTTGCGATAGTGCTTCAGCTCGTATGGCCCTTCTGCCGCCGCACCCTGAGAAGCGGCCTGCTTCGCACACAAAGCAGGCATATTCACACTGATCTCTTTCCGATGTAAATGCGCCACTTCTTCGCCCAGGCACTTTGCTGCTTACACGGTCACCGGGAGCGCCAGGCTCTTCCACAAGCGCAAAGTCGGGTCGGCCTGGTTGATGGTGTAGAAGTGAAGACCCGGCGCGCCATTGTGCAACAGGGTGTCGCACAGGCGGGTTACCACATCCAGGCCGAACGCAAGCAGCGATGGTTTGTCATCCTGCAGTTCTTCCAGACGCAAGCGCACCCAGCGCGGTAGGTCGGCTCCGCAGCCCGCACAGAAACGCACGATGTTGGAATAGCCCGTGATGGGCATGATGCCCGGTACCACGGGGATCTTGATACCGGCCTTGCCGCAGCGCTCCATGAAGTCGAAATAGGCGTCCGCGTTATAGAAAAGCTGGGTCAGGGCGCCGTCCGCGCCGGCCTCTACCTTGCGGCGAAAATGCTCAAAGTCCGCGCAGGGTCCGGTTGCCTGCGGATGCATCTCAGGGTAAGCGGCCACCTCGATCCTGAAGGCGTCCCCATGCGTCTTGCGGATGAAGCTGACCAGCTGACTGGCGTAGTGGAACTCGCCCGGGGCAGCCGGACTCATGGCCGTGGCCGGCAGGTCGCCGCGCAGCGCCACAATGCGCTTCACGCCCGCGTCCCGATACCGCTGGAGCTGGGCCGAGATGTTGGCGCGTGTGGAACCTACGCAGGTCAGGTGCGGCGCGGCCTCTACGCCGGCGTGCTTCACCACCGTCATCAGCGTCTCGTAGGTGCCGTCCTTGTCTGAACCGCCTGCGCCTTGCGTGATCGAAAAAAAGTCGGGCCCCACCACCGCAAGTTGGCCGATAACGGCCGGCAGCTTGGCCATGCCTTCCGGCGTGCGCGGCGGAAAAAGCTCGAAGGAAAAGCTTAGCGGCAACGCCATGCGCGAGCCCCCGAAAAAAGCTTTAAAAAAGCGGGGCCGCGCGAGCGGCCCCGGTTGCTGCAGTCAGTGCGAATCAATAGCGATAATTCTCCGCCTTGTAAGGCCCTTCCACCGGCACGCCCAGGTAGTCGGCCTGCTTCGCCGACAGCGTGGTCAGCTTCACGCCGATCTTTTCCAGATGCAGCCGCGCCACTTCTTCGTCCAGCTTCTTGGGCAGAACATACACATCCACCTTGTAGCTGTTCTTGTTCCTCCAAAGGTCGAGCTGCGCCAGTGTTTGGTTGGCAAAGCTGTTGCTCATCACGAAGCTCGGATGCCCTGTCGCGCAGCCCAGGTTCACCAGCCGGCCCTCGGCCAACACAAAGATGCTGTGCCCGTCGGGGAAGGTGTACTTGTCCACCTGCGGCTTGATGTTGAGCTTGGTCACGCCCGGCTCCTGGTTCAGGCGGTCCATCTGGATTTCGTTATCGAAGTGGCCGATGTTGCAGACGATCGCCTGATCCTTCATCCGCTTCATGTGTTCCAACGTGATGATGTCCACGTTGCCGGTACAGGTGACGTAAATGTCGCCGCGCCCCAGCGTGTCTTCAACGGGGGCAACTTCGAAGCCCTCCATTGCCGCCTGCAGCGCGTTGATGGGATCCACTTCCGTGACAATGACGCGCGCGCCCATGCCGCGCAGCGAGTGCGACGAGCCCTTGCCCACATCCCCGTAACCGCAGATGACCGCAACCTTGCCCGCCACCATCACGTCCGTCGCGCGCTTGATGCCGTCGGCCAGCGATTCGCGGCAGCCGTAGAGGTTGTCGAACTTCGACTTGGTCACTGAGTCGTTCACATTGATGGCCGGAACCAGCAGCTTGCCCTGCTCCATCATTTTGTATAGCCGGTGCACGCCCGTCGTCGTCTCTTCAGAAACACCGCGCCATTCCTTCACAACCTTGTGCCAATGCTGGGGATCTTCTGCATGAACTTTCTTGAGCAGATCCTTAATCACCTGCTCTTCGTGGTTGCCGGAAGGGCTGTCAACCCACTTGTCGCCCTCTTCCAGTTCATAGCCCTTGTGGATCAGCAGGGTCACGTCGCCGCCGTCATCCACCACCAGTTGCGGCCCCTTGCCGCCCTTGTGGCTCAGCGCGCGGTACGTACAATCCCAGTACTCTTCCAGCGTCTCGCCCTTCCACGCAAACACCGGTACGCCGGTGGCGGCGATGGCCGCAGCCGCATGATCCTGTGTCGAGAAGATGTTGCAGCTCGCCCAGCGGACTTCCGCTCCAAGGCTGACCAGCGTTTCAATCAGCACCGCCGTCTGAATCGTCATGTGCAGCGAACCCGTAATCCGCACGCCCGCAAGCGGCTTCTCCGCCGCATACTTGTGCCGGATGGCCATCAATCCCGGCATCTCGTGCTCGGCAATTGCAATCTCTTTCCTGCCCCAGTCGGCCAGAGCCATATCGGCAACCTTGTACTCCGAACCCGTGATTTCCAGCGCTGAAACTGCCATCCAAATTCTCCTTGTATCGTCCTATCGTGATATGTTGATGTGTATCAGAAATCTTCCTATGGCGTCAATTGTCAAATCCCTGCGCGTCGTCGCCGATCCCAATCGGCTCCGCATTCTCCTGCTCCTCCAAGGGGAGGAACTCTCCGTGGCCGAGTTGCAGGAGATTCTGGTCATGGGCCAGAGCACCATCTCCACGCACCTTTCGCAATTGAAGCAGGTGGGGCTGGTCGAGGACCGTCGCACAGGCAAAAGCAATCTTTACCGCATGAAGCCATCAAACGTCGAGCAGATTCTTGCCGGGCTTCTCACCCAGGCGCGTGAGGAGATTCCCGAAGCCGCGCGCGATCGGGCTGCCATGCGGCGCGTGCTCAAAAAACGCCAGGAAAAGATGCGCACTTTTTTTGACAGCGTGGCCGGTCGTCTTGGCCGGGATTACGTGCCGGGAAAATCCTGGAAGAGCGTAGCCGAGGCGCTGTTGCGGCTCATGCCCCCCATGGTCATCGCCGATCTGGGCACGGGCGAGGGCGCTTTTGCTCTTCTGCTGGCGCAACGTGCCCAAAAGGTGATTGCCGTCGATACCTCCGCGAAGATGATCGAGGTTGGCCGCGAGCAAGCGCTCCGCCACGGCATCGAAAACGTAGAATTCCGCCTCGGTGATATGGAGGAGGTCCCGATTGATGACGCTTGGGTCGATCTCGTCTTCTTCTCGCAGTCGCTGCACCACGCACTGCACCCCGAGCGCGCCGTGCAGGAAGCGTGGCGAATCCTTCGGCCAGGCGGACGAATCGTGATTCTCGACCTGCTTCAACACCGCTTTGAGGAAGCACGTGAGCTCTACGCCGACGAATGGCTCGGATTTAATGAAACGGACTTGGAAGACTTGCTGGAAAAGGCCGGGTTCGCCGACGTGCAGACTTCGGTCGTGCACAAAGAGCCCGAAAGTCCGCATTTCCAAACCGTGCTCGCGGTTGGCAATAAGAACAGCTAAAGCCGCGAGTGAGCACCGTCTCGTATCGGATTTGGAGGCGGTTCAAGGACCCAATGATCCAGCTGCGCTACGATTGCATCAACATAGGCAGGGCGCAGAAAAGAATCCAATGACCGCATCTTCCGAAACACCGGCAAGCAAAGAACCCTCCCAAAAAACTGTTCGCCTTGCGCGCGCTCGCCGCACCGCGATCCTCAAAGCCCTGGCCGACCCGCGACGCTACGAGCTGCTCGAGCGAATCGCCAACGCCGGCTGTCCATTGGGCTGCGCGCAGGCCCTGGCGGCTCTCCCCATCTCCGCCGCCACCCTTTCGCACCACATCAAGGAACTCGAAACAGCCGGCCTGATCCATATCCGGCGCGAAGGCAAATTCCACTATCTGACCCTCCGGCCCGGAGTGCTTGAGGCCATAGCCGGTACTCTCAGCACCCTCGCCTCCGGCCGCTGCCCAAGCCGCTGAAAGCACCGCCAAGAAAGATTTCCACAACGATCCTGAATCCAATTCGCCTGCTGCGTAATCAATTCGACAGTTATCGAAATGTCGAATCAATGACATTTCGTGAATGGAGCAGAGATATGAGCAGTCTTCAAGGAAAAGTTGCGCTGGTCACCGGCGCCTCCAAGGGCATCGGCGCGGGCATTGCCCGCGAACTGGCGGCGCGCGGAGCGGCCGTCGCGGTCAACTACTCCGGCAGCAAGACCGCCGCAGAAAAGATCGTTGCAGATATCAAGGCAGCCGGCGGCAATGCCATCGCCGTGCAGGCCAACCTGGCCGACCCTGACACCATTGGCCCCCTGGTGGAGAAAGTGGCGCGCGAACTCGGCCCCATCAATGTCCTGGTCAACAACGCGGGCGTCTACGAGTTCGGTCCCATTGAGGCCGTAACCCCTGAGCATTTCCACAAGCAGTTCAACATCAACGTGCTGGGGCTTCTGCTCACCACGCAGGCCGCTTTGCGCCACTTCGATCCCAAGGGCGGCAGCATCATCAACATCGGCTCGGTAGCCGCGAAAGGCGTTCCCGCAGCATCGGTCTACAGTGCTACCAAGGGCGCGCTGGATTCCGTCACCGTATCGCTGGCGCAGGAGTTCGGTCCGAAGAAGATTCGCGTCAACTCACTCAACCCCGGCATGATTGAGACAGAAGGCGTACACACCGCAGGCTTCATCGGAAGCGACTTCCACCACGAGGCCATTGCGAAGACGCCCCTCGGCCGCATCGGCCAGCCGCAGGACGTGGCATCCATCGCGGCCTTCCTCGCCTCCGATGACGCCGAGTGGGTTAACGGCCAGACCATCCAGGCCGCTGGCGGCTATCGCCTCTAATCACTCATCCGGTGGGTGTCCCATCCTGGCGCATCTTTGTTCGTGCGCCAGGGATGGGAAAGGGCGATGAGCAACTACTATCTATTTGCAGCTCTCTCTGCATCCAGAAGTTGCCGCTTCCGCTCCACTCCCCAGCGGTAGCCGGTGAGCGAGCCGCTCGCGCCCACCACCCGATGGCACGGAACCACCAGCGCCACACGATTCATGGCGCAGGCGCGGGCCACGGCGCGCGTAGCCCTGGGATCGCCTAACTCGCGCGCTAACTGGCTGTAACTTCGTGTATCGCCACGAGGAATCCCGCGCAGCGCCTGCCACACGCGCAATTGAAACGCCGTTCCACGCAGGTCGAGCGGCACCTGCTGCGCGGCGTCCTTTTTTGCCGGCGACGTGCCGCCGCGAACAACCGCCAGCGCCTCATCCACCAGCTTTGCAAGTCCGGGGTCGTGCTGCAGCGTCGCCTCAGGAAACTCTTCGCGCAAACTACCCTCGGCTTCGACTGCGGTGGCCCCCAGCGCCAACCAGCACAGCCCGCGCGTCGTAGCTCCCACAATCACCCAACCAAAGGGTGAAAGGGCTGAAGCCCAGCCGATCTGCTCGCCACGGCCACCCTGGGCAAAACGCGCGGGCGTCATGCCCAATTGCGCACCCTCATAAGCGCGGCTCGCGGAGCCGAATCCGGCGTTGTAGATCGCGTTGGTCACGGTGTCTCCCTGCTTGAGCGCGCTGCGCAGGCTACCCGCCCGCAGCGCCCTCTGGTACTGCAGTGGGCTCACGCCCATCGACTGCTTGAACAGCCTCTGCACGGTAAACGGGCTCAGCCCCGCAACGCGGCCCAACTCCGCCAGCCGCACCGGCCGGTCAAGGTGCGTTTCGATATGCGCGCGAACTTCCTCCAAAGGCCGGCTCACCGCAGCGCTGGGACAGCAACGTTTGCAGGGGCGAAAACCCGCAGCCATCGCCTCTGCCGCCGCGCGGAAATAGCGTATATTCTCCCGCCGCGGCCTGCGGCTCGTGCAACTCGGTCGGCAAAACACGCCCGTCGTCGTAACCGCATAGAAGAACGTCGCAGCCGGATCGCGGCTGAGAACCTGCCTCCACGCAGCCTCAATATCGAAAGTCGGCGCGTCGCCTGCCTGTACGAATTGGAGTGTACCGCTCACAGAAACTATGGTCGCCCCTACGCGCCCCTACGCGCTATCCGGTTCTTGCGCGCAATTCCGGTTATTTTCAGCACAATGAATCCAGGTGCCGGTTGCCCCAGTCTTGCTTTTCGAGACATGGGAAACCACAGACTTAAGCCCCGCGCAGCGCCGCCTCGGCTCTCGCCAAATCCTCTTCGGTGTCCACGCCAATCGTGTCCCGCGGAGCCTCGGCCACATACAGAGCGATCCCGTTTTCCAGCAGCCTCAGTTGCTCCAGCCGTTCCAGTTGCTCCAGCGGCGAAGGCGCGAGCGCCGCAAACCGCTCCAGCGCGGCCTTCCGGTAGGCATAAATTCCCAGATGCTTGCGATACCCGGCAAACCCTGTCCCGTCGCGGTCAAACGGAATCGTCGCGCGAGAGAAATACAGCGCCCGCCCGTCCAGCGCCGTCACCACCTTCACCGCATTGGGGTTGGCGAACTCCTCCGGCGCACAACGCACAGCCAGCGTGGCTACCTCGACCTCAGGCCGGTTGAAAAGTGCCAGCAGCGGCGGGAAAAAATCTGGCGTCAACGTCGGCTCGTCACCCTGGATATTGACGTAAATGTCGGCGTCGATCTGACGAGCTACTTCGCGCACGCGGTCTGACCCGCTGGGGCAGGCCGCCGAGGTCATCGCCACAGGAATCCCGCGCTCCCGGCAAACCGCTGCCACTTCGTTTGAATCGGTAGCCACCACCACCGGGTCCATCTGGCCGCTGGCCTGGGCGGCGCGCCACACCCACTCCACCATGGGCCGTCCGGCAATCTCGCGCAGCACCTTGCGGCTAAGCCGCGTGGAACTGAGCCGCGCCGGAATCACCCCGGCAATCCGTAACTTGCTCATGCAGGCGAGTCTACAGGAGCAAGCGCACTATTTTCATCCCACCGGGCGCCCAACCCCTCAGCCCGCCCGGCGCAGGTTTGACCTCAAATCCAGACGCCCGTATCATCAAGATTGGTGCGACCCTCCAGTCGCGCTCCCCTCTCGCGGCGGAGTAGCTCAGATGGTTAGAGCGACGGATTCATAACCCGTAGGTCGGCAGTTCGATCCTGCCCTCCGCCACCAATCAAATCAACAGCTTGCGATGAACGATCGGAATTACCCCGTCATGCGGCAACGCAAGACCCGCATTGCCCTCCAGCTTTATTGCTTCGCCCTTGCCGCAGCATCAGCGGAGGCGCTGATCACCGGAGGCGTTGCAGGCCCGGAAACTTCCTCAGAGCTCCTCATATCGCGCACTCGCGATTCCACCGGCTCGCGCCCGGGCTCCTTCTCTATCAGCGGTACCCAGAAGCGGAAGTGGGTTCCCTCCCCCGGGACGCTTGCAACCTCGATCGAACCGCCATGGGCATTCAGAATGGCACGGGCAATCGCCAGGCCCATCCCCGTGCCTTTGCCTATGGCAGCACCCTTCTTGCCTCGATAAAACTTCTCGAAAATCAGCGGCAGATCAACGGCGTCAATGCCGGGGCCGTTATCTTCCACACTGAACTCCAGCCGGTCGCCGGCGCGTCGGCTGCGCACAACGATGCGGCTGCCCGCCGGACAATAGCGAGCTGCATTTTCCAGCAGGTGGCGAAACACGCGGCCCAGCAGGTGCGAATCGAACCAGGCTGGCGTATCGGGTTCTTCAACGGCAATCACAACGCGGTGCGCAGCCAGCGCCGCCTGCGACTCCTCGACGACATGGCCAAGCAGAGTGCGCGTATGCTGCGGCACGGCGCGGACCTGCACCACATGGGCGTCGATCTCCGCCATCTCCACGGCATCCCCGATCAGCGCGTCGAGCCGCGAACTTTCTTCATCCACAATGGCGGCCAGATCCTGCCGCGCGGCATCATCCAGCCCTTCGCCCTGCACGAGGGTGGTAGCGGCGGCGCGGATCGACGTAAGCGGAGTGCGCAGTTCGTGCGAAAGCGAGTCAACCAGCGCGGTACGCAGCCGCTCACTCTCGCGCGAGGCTTCAAGACGCGCTGTCGTCTCGATGGCAATCGCCCGGGTCACCGCAATCGCCACCTGCGCGCTCACGGCGGTGGCCACTTCGCGCGAGAGTTGATCAGGCCGCCAGCCCAGCGCTCCCACCGGCCTCAGTCCCAGCATCAGCGCCATGGCCGTAATGTCTCCGGGCACCACCGTAGGAGTCTGTCCCTGGGTCAAGGCAGACAGGCTGGCCTGGATGCTCATCGGCAAGTCGGAAGTCGAGGCGTGGAACTGATCCCGGTCATGAACGTACAGCACCACCGCATCCAACGCGAAGATGCGCTGGATCATCCGAGGCAGTTCGCGAAGAAGTTCGGCGGCATCCTCGTACAGCATCATCTCCTGGCTTAGCGTGTACAGGCGCTCCACGTCTTCGCGGCGCTGCTCGACTTGGAGCGCCTGCCGGCGCGCGCGCTCGGCCACGCGTCCGGCCACCAGCGAACTGGCCACAAACGAAAACATCGCCACCCACTCCTGCGCACCGGCCAGAACAAATGTGTGATACGGCAGCAGGAAGAAATAGTCGAACGAAAACGCGCAAAGAACCGCGATGCATAGTGAAAGCGCGATGCCTGCCTGCGTCGCTGTCCACACCACGAGCACCAGAAAAACCATTCCGGCCGTGGTGGAGTCGGCGCCCAGCCATGCCAGTGCCGCCGTGGTGAGCCCCGCGGACAGTGTGGCGCCCAACCAGCGGGCAGCGTCTCGTGAACGGGGATCCAAGCGCATGATCGTCTCAGCAGGAATCATACCGGGCTCGCCGGATGATGTAATCTTCCGTTGGAAGAAGGAACAGGATGCCGGGCAGAATTCTGGTCATCGACGACGAGCCGCAGATCACGCGCGTGCTACGTGCAGCGCTCTCGGCTCAGGGCTTTGATGTGCGCACGGCCAACGATCCGGAAGAAGGCATCCTTCTCTTCCGCGAATGGTCGCCAGACCTGGTGGTGACCGATCTCATGATGCCCGGCATGACCGGGGTGGACGTGTGCCGCGCCGTGCGCGCCACTTCTTCCACGCCGGTGCTGGTCCTTTCCGTGCGCGACCACGAACGGTCCAAGGTGGAGGCGCTCGACGCCGGCGCCGACGACTACGTAACCAAGCCCTTCGGCATTCAGGAACTGCTGGCCCGCGTGCGCGCGCACCTGCGCCGGTCCCCTGAGCGTACCTCCGCCGCAATTGAAACCGGTGACTTCGTCGTGGACTCCGCGGCGCATTCCATCACCGTGCAGGGCAAGCCCATTCACCTCACTCCCAAGGAATTCGATCTGCTGGTCCATCTGGCCCGCCACGCTGGCAAGGTAATCACCCATCGCGCCCTGCTGACCGCAGTGTGGGGGGCACAGTCTGCCCATCAGCCGGAATACCTTCGCGTCTTCGTCGGCCAGCTCCGCAAAAAGCTCGAAAGCGAAACCGGCAAGCAATACATCCAGACCGAGCCGTGGGTCGGCTATCGCTTCATGCCCGAAGGCTGGACCGGCGCCGAAGAATAGCGCGACAGACGGACAAGCGCGCTCACCCCCATCGCACCATCTTTACGTTTTATTTAGAAATCCCTTCCGCTACCCAAACGCCCCCTGCACCAGAATCGTTCTTGAGCATGAGCCCCTGCACGCACGCGCTGCGGCTGACCGGCCTCATGCCTCGGAACTGAGAGACCTGCGATGCAAGATGTGACGATGTTGTTCTTCACTGCGGTTTTCTTCGGCCTGGCGTTTCTCTACGTCAAGGCGTGTCAGAAGTTGAGGTAGGCCCATGGATCTGTTTACCGTAATCGCGCTCGTTCTTTCCATTGTGCTTCTGGCCCACCTCATCATCTCCCTGCTTTATGCGGAGAGGTTCTGACATGACCGCCAACGGCTGGCTGCAATTCTCCGTCTACTGCCTGATTCTGCTGGCAAGCGTTCGTCCGGTGGGCATCTACCTTGCCCGTGTGCTGGAAGGCGAAAGCACCTGGCTGGATCCGGTACTGCGCCCCTGCGAGCGTCTGATCTACAAGCTCTGCTGCGTAAGAGCCGACCAGGAGATGAACTGGCGCGAATACGCCTTCGCGCTGCTGGGCTTCTCTGCTGTGAGCATGATCGTCACCTATGCCATTGAGCGTCTGCAGGCGCTGCTGCCCGTGTGGAACCCCCAGCGGCTCGCCGCCGTCGGACCCGACTTGGCCTGGAACACCGCCGCCAGCTTCACCACCAATACCAACTGGCAGTCGTACACGCCCGAGACCACCATGAGCTACCTCACGCAAATGGCTGGCCTTGCAACGCATAACTTCTTCTCGGCCGCGGTGGGCATCGTGGTGGCCGTGGCGCTGGTGCGCGGCATCAAGCGAACCAGTTCCGACACCATCGGCAACTTCTGGGTCGACACCACGCGCACGCTGCTTTACATCCTGCTTCCCGGCTCGTTCCTCTACGCGCTGCTACTCGTTGCTCAGGGTGTCCCGCAAAATCTGCACGCCTACACCGTGGCGCACCTGCTGGAGCAGCCCTCCCAGACGCAGACCATCGCGCAAGGTCCCGTCGCTTCGCAGGAGGCCATCAAGATGCTGGGCACCAACGGCGGCGGATTCTTCAACGCCAACAGCGCCCATCCGTTTGAGAATCCAACGCCGTTCTCCAACTTCCTGCAGATCTTCTCCATCTTCCTTATCCCCGCCGGGCTCACCTGCACGCTGGGCCGCATGACGCGCTCGCCCGGCCACGGCTGGGCCGTGCTGGCCGCAATGTTCGTGCTGTTCGCCGCCGGATTCGTCACCGTCTACTGGGCCGAGTCGCAGCCACATCCGCTGCTGCACGGTGTGGCGCAAACCGGCAGCGCAACCGCCCCCGCCGGCAACATGGAAGGCAAAGAGGTCCGCAACGGCATCGCGGAAAGCGCGCTCTTCGCCACTGCCACCACCGACGCCAGTTGCGGCGCGGTCAACGGCATGCACGACAGCTTCACGCCGCTCGGGGGCATGGTCGTGCTCACAAACATCCTGCTCGGCGAAGTCATCTTTGGCGGCGTCGGCGCAGGCCTCTACGGCATGCTGATCTTCGTTGTGCTGGCCGTATTCATTGCTGGCCTGATGGTGGGCCGCACGCCCGAGTATCTGGGCAAAAAGATTGAGGCCTACGACGTGAAGATGTCCATGCTCTATGTGCTCATCTTCCCGCTTATCATCCTCACGCTCACTGCCATCTTTGTGCTTTCGCCAAACATCGGGCTTCCCAGCCTCAACAACGCCGGCCCGCATGGACTGACCGAAATTCTCTACGCATTTACCTCGGCCACCGGCAACAACGGCTCTGCCTTCGCCGGCCTCAACGCCAACACCTGGTGGTACAACGTCGTTCTGGGATGGGACATGCTGGCCGGACGCTTCCTCATGCTGATTCCGGTGCTGGCTCTGGCCGGCAACCTGGCCCGAAAGAAGAGCATCCCTCCGTCTCCCGGTACCTTCCCGGTCAACACGCCACTGTTTACTGTGCTGCTTGTGGGAGTGGTCCTCATCATGGGCGCGCTCACCTTCTTCCCGGTGCTGAGCCTCGGGCCCGTTCTGGAACACTTGTTGCTGAAAACCGGCCAGCTTTTTTAACCCGCTGCGATTAAGGAAGAGACGAACTGTCATGGCAAAGACCACAAACCTTTGGAATACGCAAATCATCGCCCAGGCCACAGTGGACGCCTTTCGCAAGCTGGACCCGCGCTGGATGGTCAAGAACCCGGTGATGTTTGTTGTGGAAGTAGGCAGCCTGTTGACCTCGGCGCTGCTCATGGACAACATCATCCATCAGCGCCCCGGCTTCAGCTTCAATCTTCAGATCACGCTCTGGCTGTGGTTCACGGTGCTGTTCGCCAACTTTGCCGAAGCCATGGCCGAAGGCCGCGGCAAGGCCCAGGCTGACACGTTGCGCAAGGCCAAAGGCGAGACCATCGCCCAACGCTACACGGACGCCGGCGTGTTGGAGGATGTTGCCAGCGGCCTGCTCCGTGCCGGCGACGTGATCTATGTTGCGGCCGGCCATTACATCGCAGGCGACGGCGAAGTCATCGATGGCGTGGCCTCGGTGGACGAGTCGGCGATCACCGGCGAGTCGGCGCCCGTCATCCGCGAGTCGGGTGGCGACCGCTCGGCCGTCACCGGCGGGACCAGGGTTCTCTCCGACTGGATCAAGGTGAAGATCACCTCGAACCCCGGCGAGACATTTCTTGACCGCATGATTGCGCTGGTCGAAGGCGCCTCGCGTCAAAAGACGCCTAACGAGATCGCTCTCAGCATTCTGCTCTCCGGCCTCACCATCATCTTCCTGCTCGCCGTGGTTACGTTGCAGCCCTTTGCGATGTACTCCAAGGCGCCGCAGACAGTCTTTGTGCTGGTGTCGCTGCTGGTATGCCTCATTCCCACTACCATCGGCGGGCTGCTCTCGGCCATCGGCATCGCGGGTATGGACCGGCTTGTTCAATACAACGTGCTGGCCATGAGCGGGCGCGCCGTCGAGGCCGCGGGTGACGTGAATACGCTGCTTCTCGACAAAACCGGCACCATCACCCTCGGCAATCGCCAGGCCACCGAGTTCCGTCCCGCTCCCGACGTGAGTTCGGAACGGCTCGCCGACGCCGCGCAACTGGCTTCACTCTCCGACGAAACGCCCGAAGGCCGCTCCATCGTGGTGCTGGCCAAGGAGAAGTACAACCTGCGCGGACGCGACCTGGGCGGCATTCATGCCGAGTTCGTTCCCTTCACCGCGCAAACCCGCATGAGCGGCGTCAACCTGCCCGGCGTGCGCATCCGCAAGGGCTCAGTGGACGCCATCGCGCGCTTTCTTGAGGACCAGGGGTCGTCGCTACCCAAGCGGGTTCGCGAACACGTGGAAGAGATTGCCCGCGCCGGGGGGACCCCGCTGGTGGTGGCGGAAAACTCCTCTGCGCTGGGCGTGATTTACCTCAAAGACATTGTGAAGGGCGGACTGAAGGACCGCCTCGCACGCCTGCGCGCCATGGGCATCCGCACCATCATGATCACCGGCGACAATCCGCTGACCGCGGCCGTGATTGCGCGCGAGGCCGGCGTCGACGACTTTCTGGCCGAGGCCAAGCCCAAAGACAAGATGGACCTGATCAAACGCGAACAGGCCAAGGGCAAACTGGTGGCCATGGCCGGCGACGGCACCAACGACGCCCCCGCGCTGGCGCAGGCCGACGTCGGCGTCGCCATGAACTCCGGCACGCAGGCTGCGAAAGAAGCCGGCAACATGGTGGATTTGGACTCCAACCCCACCAAGCTCATTGAGATTGTGGAGATCGGTAAGCAGCTTCTTATGACGCGCGGCGCGCTCACCACCTTCTCCATCTCCAACGACGTGGCCAAGTACTTCGCCATCATTCCCGCCATGTTTGCCGGGGCATTCCCGGTGCTCAACGCGCTGAACATCATGGTTCTTCACTCGCCGCAGTCGGCCATTCTGTCCGCGGTCATCTTCAACGCGATCATCATCGTGGCCCTCATTCCGCTGGCCCTCAAGGGCGTGAAGTACGAGCCCAAACCGGCCGAAGCATTACTGCGGCGCAATCTGTTGATCTATGGCCTGGGCGGCGTGCTGGTGCCGTTTATCGGCATCAAGGCCATCGATATGTGCCTTGTGGCTCTGCATCTGGCTTAAGACACGGGGACCGCGCCCGGTCCCGAGGAGAACTGCTGTGCATTCCGTTTGGAAGACCTCAATCCGCTTCACCCTCATCGCCACGGTCCTGTTCGGTCTGGGCTATCCGCTCGCAGTCACCGGCATCGCAGCCGTCGTGTTTCCGCACAAGGCCGCCGGCAGCCTGATTCTGAAGAACGGGCAGGTCATCGGCTCGGAGTTGCTGGCGCAAAGCTTCACCTCCGACCGCTACTTCCATCCTCGCCCCTCGGCGGCGGGCAGCGGCTATGACGCCACTGCATCGGGCGGGTCGAACCTCGCGCAATCGAGCGCCAGGCTGGTGCAGCGCATTCAGGGCGACGTCGACAAGCTGAGTGCCCAGAACGGCGGCAAGCCAGTCCCCATCGATATGGTCACGACGTCGGGCTCCGGCCTTGACCCCGACATCACGCCCGACTCCGCCTACTTCCAGGCTCCGCGCGTCGCCAGGGCCCGCGGCCTAGGTGAAGACCGCGTCCGCCAGCTGATTCAGGAACACATTACAGGTCGTCAACTGGGTTTCCTGGGCGAGCCCCGCGTCAACGTCCTCGACCTCAACATCGCTCTCGACAAGCCGACAAAATAGTACGTTTCCCATGTCTCGTTTTTGAGCCTTGAGAAACCGTCTAGCCTTCGATCCCCCGCCGGACGAACACTTTGAATGACTCGACAGCCTGTGGGTGGTCGTGCTTTTACCACCCAACGACCCGCAGGCCGTCGTTTTGCAGGGTTTTGCGAGGTGTCCTGGCTGCCACCCGCAGGTCTACGCTTTCCAGGGGCTTATCCCCGCTTTTGGGCCGCAGGGAGCCGCAAAATCTCCCTCTGTGTACCCCTTGCGCTATCATTACGTCTATAGAGTGAGCGGTCTGTTCCCCGTGGGGCCGCCTCTGGTGGTGTGTGTGTCTCGATTTTTCCAGCGCTTTGTCTTCGTACTCTCTGTGGCGATCTTTGCCGCCCTCGGCCTGGGATTTGCCCTCGGCCAGTTTGGCTTCTTCGGCGTTCACGCCGGAGGCGATCAGGATGGCGCTTACCGCCAGATGCACGTCTACGCCGAAGTGCTCAAGAGAATCCAGAGCGACTACGTCACCGACCCTAACATCAATGATGTCACCACTGGCGCGCTGCACGGCCTGCTGGAATCGCTGGACGCCGACTCCAGCTACCTCACTCCGACCGAGTACAAGATCTACAAAGATCGCCCCGCCACCGGCGTCGCGCAGGTAGGCATCACGGTCTCCAAGCGCTTTGGCTACGCCACCATAGTCAGCGTGGCACCCGGCTCAGCTGCGGATCAGGAGCACCTCGCCGACGGCGACGTCATCGAATCCATCGGCGGACAGTCTACCCGCGAATTGTCCCTTGCCGTGATTCGCCTGATGCTCGAAGGCAAGCCCGGCACGACAGTCTCTCTCTCTGTAGTGCGGCCGCGTAAGGCTGATCCGGATAAGCTTACGCTGACTCGCGCTATCACTCCCCCACCCGCGCTGGGCGAGCAGCAGTATGAAAACGCCAGCATCCTCTATCTGAAGCCCGGCGTGCTGACTACAGCCCGCGTGGACGAGATTGCCGCCAAACTCAAGGCGGCTACGAAGGGCAGCAAGGTGCTGCTGGATCTGCGCGACACCTCAGAAGGTGATGCAGCAGAGGGACTGCGCCTGGCCAACTTCTTCATCAACCAGGGCACTCTGGCCACGCTACAAGGACAAAAGTTTACCACCCAGACATATACCGCTGATCCGGCCAAGTTCATCACCGGCGCGCCGCTCGCCGTCCTCGTCAACCGCGGAACTTACGGCGCGGCAGAACTGACGGCGGACGCCATCGAGTGCGCCAAGCGCGGCGACGTGGTGGGAGAGCGGACCTTTGGCGAGGGCTCAGTTCAGAAAACCCTCGAGTTGCCTGACGGAGCCGCCCTGCTGCTGACCGTGGCCAAGTACCAAGGCCCGGATGGCAAAAAGATTCAGGACGATGCGGTGACCCCCACAGTGCAGGTAGGCCAGGCATCTGACGATGATCTTGGCGCAGGAGCGCAGCCCCCCAAGACCGATGAGCCCCTTAACAAGGCGCTCGCACTGCTCAAGGCCAAGAACGGCTGACCTGCGTAGCATTCCCGCTCTTGCATCGCATGGTACGGGGAGATAAGTCTTCAATAACTCTCGCCTCAAAGCCATGCTAGCCTTAGGCTGAAGCATTCCTCCGCTGCACCTCTGCGGAATGCCCACGAGGCCTGAAGCTCTTGGCTGCCACCCCCAATCAGCCTGTCCAATCGCGCGGTCTGGGCCGGACTCACAGGCTTGCGCACGACCCGGTTCCGTTGTACCGGCGGCGCAAGTTCGCTGGCAAGTTCGCGCTTGCCGCCTTGCTCATGCTGGCCATCATCACCGGTTCCCTGGCCGGGCTCATGCTGGTCTATTCGGTTGACCTGCCACAGATTCACGATCTGGAGCACTACCGCCCCTCCACCACCACCGACCTCTACGACCGCAACGGGCGCATCATCGGTTCCTTTGCCCTGGAGCGTCGCGTCGTGGTCAATTACGACGACTTCGGGCCAATTCTGCGTCAGGCCGTCCTCTCCATTGAAGACAAAAGCTTCGAGTCCCATTGGGGCGTTAATGTTCTGCGCATCGCGGGAGCCCTGGTGCACGATCTGCGCAGTCGCGGGCGCGTCCAGGGCGCCTCCACGCTCACCATGCAGTTGGCGCGCAACCTGTTTCTTTCCGCCGATCGCACCGCCGCCCGCAAACTGCAGGAGGCCTATCTTGCCATCCAGATCGAGCGCGCCTTCACCAAACAGCAGATCTTTACGCTCTATGGCAACCAGATCTACCTGGGCAGCGGAATGTACGGCTTTGAAGCCGCCTCGGAATTCTACTTTTCAAAACACGCCAAGGACTTGACACTCACCGAAGCAGCATTGCTGGCTGGCCTGCCCAAGGGTCCGGTTGCTTATTCGCCGCTGCTGAATCCTGAGAAATGCCTCCGCCGCCGCAACCTGGTGATCAGCGAAATGGAATCCGACGGAGTCATCACGCACCAGCAGGCCGAACAGGCCCGCCAGTCTCCGCTGGGTCTGCACATCGTCCAGCCTGCAATGTCGGTCGCGCCATGGTTTCAGGAGGAAGTGCGGCAGGAGTTGGAAAAACGCTTTGGCGCCGAACAGGTACACGAGGCCGGTTTGAGCGTAGAAACCACGCTGGACCTAGACCTGCAAACAACCGCCAACCGCGCCGTGACCGACGGGCTGGCAGTCTATGAGCGACGCCATGGCTGGACCGGCAAGCTTGAAAACGTCCTGACCAGCGGCACAACCATTGAGGAGTACAAACACCCTGACTGGGCTGTGGCCACCGGCCCCGGTGACTATGTGCATGCCGTGGTCACCCGCGCACTGCCGCTGGAAATCCACGCGCGGATCGGCTCGAACCAGGTGGTTCTGCTGCCCCAGGACTGGCAGTGGACGGGCCAGCGTTACGGCGACGCGCTGGTCAAGCCCGGCGACATCATCTACGTGCACCTGACTGACGCCATGGAGAGCGGCGCACGGCGCGCCACGCTTGAACAAGATTCCGGCGCACAAGGCGCTCTGTTCGCAATGGACAACACCACCGGCGACGTGCTGGCCATGGTGGGCGGCCGCGATTATGCTCTCTCCCAGTTCAACCGCGCCGTCCAGGCAGAGCGCCAGACCGGTTCCAGCTTCAAACCCTACGTCTACACCACGGCGATGGAGAATGGAGCCAAACCCACGGACATCATCGTCGATTCACCGGTGAACTTTGGCGGCTACGCTCCGCACAACTACGAGAACGACTTCAAGGGCGCGATGACCATTACCAACGCCTTCGCCGAGTCGCGCAACGTGCCTGCGGTCAAACTGGCCGCCCGCGTCGGCATTCACAAGGTCATCGATATGGCCCACCGCTTTGGCGTGACCTCAAACATTCCTGCCTATCTGCCCATTGCGCTGGGCGCGGCTGAAATCACTCTCGAGCAGCAGGTGAACTCCTACTCGGTTTTTCCCAACGACGGCATCCGCATCACCCCGCGCCTCATCCGCAAGGTCTCAAACGCCGACGGCATTACGCTGTGGGAAGACCGGCCCGAGGTGAATGAAGTGATCAGCCAGCAGACGGCGCGCTCCATGATGACCTTGCTGCGTACGGTTACGCGCTCGGGAACCGGCGCCTCCGCCGCACAGCTCAACCACCCGCTGGGCGGCAAGACCGGCACCACAAGCGACTTTACCGACGCGTGGTTCCTGGGCTTCTCCCCCTCGGTTACCTGCGGAGTCTGGGTCGGCTACGACAGCCGCCAGTCGCTGGGCGAAAAGGAGACCGGCGCCCGTGCCGCACTGCCCATCTGGATGACCTTCATGCGCGCGGCCATTGCCGGCAAGGACGACGAGCAGTTCCTCTCTGACCAGCAGGACAATCCGTCGCAAAAGGCCGCCGCCGAACCGCAGGCCAGCCCTCCGGCCAAGTCCAAATCAGTATCCACGGTCACGCCGGGGACCGCATCCCTGCACCGGCTTTCCGATGCAAAAGCGGAAAACCTCAAACCTCCGCAGTAGGGCATCCGCCATCAACCTTTGCGGACCGCTGGAGCCTTCGCGGGCTGGAGGGACACCTCGTGCCCCATGCTGTCTCGATCAAAACGGTCTCCCGTTGAATTTCTCCCATGCTCGAAAGCGATAGAATCCTCTTCAGGTTCGCAGACTTGATGCGGCCATACGGAAGGCAGGAAATCCATGACCGAAGCAGGCGCACTCGAAGCCCTCATCAGCCAGCAGATCATCACCGCCATGAAGGCCCATGATGCGGTGCGCACCACCACGCTGCGCCTCATCAAGAACGCACTCAAGAACAAGGCTATTGAGAAGCGCGCCCCGCTCACTCCAGCGGAGGAGCAGCAGGCGCTGGCCACCATGATCAAGCAGCGCCGCGACTCCATCGAGCAATTCACCAAGGGCAATCGTCCGGAGTTGGCGGCCAAGGAGGCCTCTGAGATCGTACTCATTGAGGAGTTCCTGCCCAAGGCCCTGGACGAAGCCGGCCTTCGTGCGCTGGTTTCCGAAGCCGTCGCAGAGCACGCTGCAGCCTCCGGCCAAAAGCCCGGGCCCAAGGAAATGGGCCCGATCATCAAGGCCGTTCAGGCCAGGCTGCAGGCTGCGGGTCTCCGCGCCGAGGGGCGCCTGGTTAGCGAAGCAGTCAAGGCCGCTCTGGCGAGCTAGGCGATTTCTGAACAAAAGGCGTCGTGACGGGCCGCGCCTGGGCTGGCACAGCGAAGACAAAAATGCGCCGAAGCCTGCAAGTACCGGCTCCGGCGCATCGGTTATTGCGAGTCTTCCTGCCTAATTACTCATGTCGTCCACGTAGTGTGCCACCAGCACTGTCCCACCTGTTGTGGGATTCTTCAGCAGTACGCCGACCACACGCACGTTGGTGCTGCTCTCCACATTTGTCAGGTCGCCCAGCCCGTCGCGGAACTCCGTTTCACCCGCAATGTAGACCGTTACGGTCTGCGGAATCAGCAGGCCCGCAAAGCCATTGATCTGCATCTGGAAGGTGTTGTTGCTTGTATTCACGCTGCCGGGCACAATCGTGCCGTTGAAGCCCCAATTCCGCAGCACGACGCGCTTCACCGTGACCGCTTGGGCATTCGCTGCACCGCTCACCGGTCCGCCCACTGCCACGTCTTGGCCAGCCAGCAGTTCGCTTGAGTTGAAGAGGAATTGCGTCATCGGATTGTGCATCCAGTAGATGAAGAAGTTCTCGCTTCCACTTAGATCCACATGCGCAATTTGGCCCAGCGTGAGCCCCGTGGTTGTGGGCAGCAGGCCGCGCACATACAGGTCAAAGTTGGTGACCGTTTGCGTGCCCGGTACAGTCTGCGATTGTGCCGAAGTAACATACGTAATCTGGCCGCTGGCGTAGAACCCGTTCTGCGACAGGATCGCCACATCGTCCGCGTCCAGCGTTGAGTCGGCACTATCCAGCTTGCCTGAAACCTGCACAATGCTGCTGGTGGTCAGGTCGCTCAGGCTCGCGCCGCCGTCCCACTCCGTCTGCCCGTTCACGTTGATCGTGAACTGCTGGCCGTGCGGTCCCTGCACGATAAAGGATTGTGCGCCGGCGTTCGAATTCACGCTGACCACCGCCGCGGTGAATTCGTCGATGTACGCGCCCTTGTCGTCGTTGCCGACCTCGCTCACATCGAACGTCGGAGTCACATCGCCGGTGATCTGGCCGGTTGAATCCACTTGGATGGACTTACGCAGGTTGAAGTCCACACGCAGGCCGACCGGCGCAGTCGCAGTGGCCACCACCAGAGGCGTGGACAGCGTGACGTTTACCGTGGAGGTCGTCAGCTTCGCTGTTTCGGTCTGGATGGTGGGCGCGCCGCCGCTACTGGTGTCCAGGTAGCCGATGGTTGCGGCTCCCAGCTTGATCGACACGCTCGTGTAAGTGCCCACTGGAACGCTGTTCATGTCCAGCAGGGTCTGCAATCCGTTAAAGCGCGCAAAATCCACCGTTGGAGTGCCGCTGAGCAACTGCACGGTGTTTCCACTCGCGTCCGTGGCGGCGATGCTATCCACCACCACTGAAAACGAGGTCACGCTCGCCATGGGCGCATCTGTGCCGACCACGAAGGATGCGCCGGTGGGTCCGCTGGTGTTGTTGGTTGTCGACATTGAGCCCCCGCTGCATCCTGAGGCCAACAGAGCGGCTGCGGCCAAGGCGAGCAGAGGGAGCAGGACAGGCCTTCCATGCATCTTATTGAGGTGCATCGCAGATACTTCGCTTTCTGAGGGCATCCGTGGTCTACGGAGCCGTCGCGGGGTTTTGACACACGGCTTTGCACAACAGAGGGAGGAGTGAGAGCCGTAAGCCGTCGTCTGTCCCAACCCCGTTCCCGATCGGAAAGTTGCGCGGACCGTCAAAAAAAATCATGCGGAATCGAAACCACTTAGACAAAGCACAAAACCTCGCCAGCCGCCTCAGACGGTCTGTCTGATAATCTCGATTCCCGATGGAAAATATGAATGTTCGTCTCGAATTGCGGCCGCCGTTGGCCATTGTTACGCTGGATCGCCCCCAGGTTCTGAACGCGCTGAACGCCGAGATCCTCGACGATCTGCACGGCGCAATTGTGGACCTGGCCGCCGATGCCAGCATCCGCGTGGTGCTGCTCACCGGAGCCGGAGGCCGCGCCTTTGCCGCCGGTGCCGACATTCGCGAACTGGCCGGGCTCGCTGCCGAGGAAGGCCGCTCCTTCGCCCTGCGCGGCGGGTCCGTGCTGCGTCTGATTGAGACGATGGGCAAGCCCGTCATCGCCTGCATCCAGGGCTTTGCTCTGGGAGGCGGCTGCGAGCTGGCCATGGCCTGCACCCTGCGCCTTGCGGCCGACGACGCCCGCATGGGCCAGCCGGAAGTGAAGCTGGGCGTCATCACCGGCTATGGCGGCTCCCAGCGGTTGCCTCGCCTGGTGGGCCGCGGCGCCGGGCTCAAATTGCTGTTGACCGGCGCCATCATTGACGCCCAGGAGGCCCTGCGCATCGGCCTCGTCGACGAGGTTGTTCCCGCCGCACAGTTGATGGCGCGCGCCGAGGCCCTGGCCCTGGAGATCGCCGCCAACGCTCCCCTGGCCATCACCGACACCCTACGCGCCGTCGACGAGGGTCTGGACCTGCCGCTGGACCTCGCGCTGCTTCGCGAGGCGGCACGCTTTGGCCACCTTTGCGGCACCGCCGACAAGGCCGAGGGCACGGCAGCGTTTCTTGAGAAGCGTCCCCCGGCATGGAAGGGCGAATGATGCGAAGCGATGCAGCGCCTGGAGACGCAATTCGCCGTCCTGTTATTCTTTGAGGGTGATTGAACGCTCAAAACTCAAGGGATTTGCGGCCATGGCCTTGCTTTTGGCGATGGCTTTGGCCGCCTGCCATAAGGAAGAACAGGCCGTAGAAGGCGTTGCGCACAGCGCAGTAAACGCCGAACACAAGGCTCAGGCTGCCGCCACCCAGCGTGACCAGCAGCGCGCCGCACTGGCCCTCATCCCGCTGCCCACCAAAAGCATGTACGTGGACGTGCATGAGCCGAGCGCATGGGCCAATCCGTTTCTCTCGGTCGACGTGAACACGCTGAATCTCCGTATCACCCTGGCCGACGCCAACCCCAGCACCGTTGGACAGGGAACCATGCTTCGCCCGGAAGGCGCCCGGCGCCAGGAGATCCAGTTGCGCGCCGCGGATCTGGCCCAGGCATTGATCGCCCTGCCCCCCGGCGCATGGCGCTATGGCCGTGTGGTGGCCGTGGCCGAGTCGCCTCTTGCCAGCCACAAGGACCGCCCCAAAGTCCGCCGCAACGTCGAGGCAATTATTCAACAGCTCAACGATCTCGGCGTCGTTGTAGAGGAGTGGCCGGCGCGGTAGCGTCGTTTCTTCCTGAACGCGAGAAACGCGCTACTATTCCCGGGTGAGTGATTCTCGCCTTTTTGCTCTCATGAGCCAGCCACCGCTCGACCACGAGCGTTTTGCAGCCCACCGCGAGTTGGAAGCCCGGCTCAAGGCCACGCTGCGCGGTGATGTCCGGTTCGACCTGGGCTCCCGCGCGCTCTACGCCGCTGACTCCTCCAACTACCGCCAGCTTCCCATTGGCGTCATCATGCCGCGCGACGCCGCCGATGTTGAGGCCGCACTGGCCGCCTGCCGTGCTACCGGAGCGGCTGTGCTGCCGCGCGGTGCGGGCACCAGCGTGGCCGGCCAATGCGCCAACGTGGCTGTGGTGTTCGACTTTTCCCGGTACATGCGCGAACTGACCTCCATCGACCCCGCCGCCAAGCTGGCCACGGTCGAGCCGGGCATCGTCCTTGACCGCCTCCGCGATGCTGCTGAATTGCACCACCTGACCTACGCGCCGGACCCGGCCACGCACTCGCGCTGCACCCTGGGCGGAATGATCGGCAACAACAGTTGCGGCGTCCACGGGCTGCTGGGCGGCAAGGTCGCCGACAACGTTGAATCGCTCGACATTGTGCTCTACGACGGCACCCGCATGACCGTGGGCCGCACCAGCACTGCCCAGCTTGAAGCCGCGATTCGCGCCGGTGGCCGGCCGGGCCAAATCTATGCCGGGCTGACGCGCCTGCGCGATCGCTACTCCGAGCTGATCCGCCAGAAATTTCCACGCATCCCGCGGCGCGTCTCCGGCTACAACCTGGACCAGCTGCTGCCGGAGAACGGCTTCCACGTGGCCCGCGCATTGGTGGGCAGCGAGGGCACCTGCGCCAGCGTCGTCTCGGCAACGCTGAACCTTGCGGCCAGCCCCCCTTTCCGCGTCCTTACGGTGCTGGGATTCTCTGACGCGTTTCTCGCCGCAGACGTGGTGCCGCAAGTTCTGGAACACGTCCCCATCGGGCTGGAGGGTTTTGACAGCCTCCTCGTCGACTTCATGCGCCGTAAGCGTCTTGCCCTGGACGACGTTGCGCTGCTGCCGCCCGGCGGCGGCTTTCTGCTGGTGGAGATGGGCGCATGGAGCGCGGATGAGGTTCAGGCCAAGGTAGACGCTCTCCTTCGAGACACGCAAAGCTGGGACACGCCGCCGGTGGCCCGCGTCTACTCCGCCGCTGACGCTGAGCGCGTGTGGCACGTCCGCGAGTCGGCGCTTGGCACCACTGTCTTTGTCCCCGGCGAGCCCAACGGATACGAGGGCTGGGAAGACGCCGCCGTGCCCCCGGCGCAATTGGGCGCGTATCTGCGCGGCCTCACCACTCTCATGGCTGAATACGGCTACCGTAGCCCTCTCTATGGCCACTACGGGCAGGGTTGCGCCCATTTGCGCCCCAACTTCGACTTCCGCTCGGAAGAGGGCCTGCGCTGCTATCGCGAGTTCATTGAGCGCGCCGCCGATCTGGTCCTCGGCTTTGGCGGATCGCTCAGCGGCGAACACGGCGACGGGCAGTCTCGCGCCGCGCTGCTGCCCAAGATGTTCGGCACCGAACTGATGCAGGCTTTCCGCGACTTCAAGGCGCTGTGGGACCCGGACAACCGCATGAATCCCGGCAAACTGGTGGATGCCGTCCGCGTCTACGATCCGCTCGAGAACCTGCGCCATGGCCCGCCCGCGCCGGATCAGGCCGACTCCCACACCGCTCTTGAGACGCATTTCGTTTTCGCCGCAGACGGCGGATCGCTGGAGAGCGCCACCGAGCGCTGCGTAGGCGTCGGGGCATGCCGCAAAGCCGAAGGCGGCGTCATGTGTCCCAGCTATCGCGCGACTGGAGAGGAACAGCACTCCACCCGTGGCCGCGCGCGCCTGCTGTGGGAGATGCTGGCCGGGGCACTGCGCGACGAAGGCTTCCAGAGCCAGGCTGTGCACGAGGCCCTCGACCTTTGCCTCAGTTGCAAGGCCTGCAAGACCGAGTGCCCGGTGCAGGTGGACATGGCCGCCTACAAGGCCGAGTTCCTGGCCCAGCACTACAAGGGCCGTCCGCACCCGCTGCACCACTATATCTTCGGATTCGCGGACCGGCTGGCCCGCTGGGGCTCGCTTAGCCCCATACTGACCAACGCCCTGCTCAGCGGCCCCGTGACCAGCCCGCTCATCAAGCACATTGCAGGAGTCGCGCAAGAGCGCGAGCTTCCGCGCCTGGCCCCGCAAAGCTACCAGCGTATCCGCAGCGCCCGCGGGCAGGATGCATCAAGCCCCGAAGCGCAGTTGGTCCCGCCGCAGTTGGTGGTTTTGTGGACGGACACGTGGAACAACTACTACCATCCGCAAACCCTCGCTGCCGCGGAGACGGTTCTCACGCAGGCGGGCTTTCGCGTGGAGACGCCGCAAGGCCACATCTGCTGCGGGCGGCCACTCTACGACTTCGGCCTGCTCGACGCCGCGCGCGCCTACCTCGCGCGAGTCCTCGACAGAATGGCCCCGCAGATCGAGGCCGGACTGCCGTTCATCTTTCTTGAGCCGAGCTGCGCCAGTGTCTTCAAGGACGAACTGCCGGAACTATTTCCAAAGGACCCACGTGCCCAGCGATTGAGCCAGCAGGTCTGGCTGCTGGCCGACTGGCTTGCTGCCAAAGCGCCCGAATTTGTTGCGGGCAGCCTCCAGGGCGCACACGTCCTCCTCCACGGCCACTGCCACCACAAAGCCGTGTTTGGCGGACCGGCCAGCGAGATCGCTCTCCTGCGCCGCGCCGGAGCCACGGTTGAGGCGATCCAAGCCGGCTGCTGCGGCATGGCCGGGCCGTTTGGCTTTGAGGCCGACAAGTTCGAAGTCTCAAAGAAGATTGCCGAAGACGGCCTGTTGCCCGCAATCCGGTCGGCAGGGCCCATGACGATTGTGGTTGCCGACGGCTTTAGTTGCCGCGAGCAGATCTGCCAGTTAGGCCACAAGCAGGCCATGCACTTTGCGGAAGTGTTGGCTCACAATTGTGGCTGCGGTGGGTGAGTGAATCGCCTCGTGCCGCAGCTCCCGGAAGCTGCGGGAACAGGTCCTCGTCGCAGGGGTGAGGATTTGCTTGTAAGACCAGGGAAAGAACCTGCCCCCGCTTGCGCTACGATAAAAGACAAGATTGGGGCCGAGCATGTTCGTTGTTGTGTGGCAGTTTGAGATTGCCGAGGAGAAGGTCACCGCTTTTGAAGCCGCTTATGGGCCGGAGGGCTCGTGGGCGCAGCTTTTCCGCACGTCGCCCGACTACCTGGGCACAGAACTCTTGCGCGACGCCTACATTCCCGGCCTCTACCTCACCATCGACCGCTGGGCCAGCGAAGACGCCTTCCGCGCCTTCCGCAAAGACCATGACGCGGACTACGAAACTCTGGACCGCTCCTGCGACGCCCTCACCAGCCGCGAAACCCGCATCGGCGCCTATACTGTTTGACCGGCGATCCTGCGCGCCAACTCCGCAGCTAAATACAGGCCGACGAATAGAAGCACCTGCCCGGATCACTCTCGTGACTCAGTGCTTTTTCGTTTTCCCCAGCACTTGCGGGTGCGCGTAGTATCCGGCCGTGGTGCGGACTTTCAGGCCGGGCTTGTCAACCTGCACTTGGAGCTCATGGTACTCATTGGGATGGGTGCCGGGCGCGGCATCGAACGTGAGCGTGTAATAGGCGTTCGCATCCCGGACGGATTTGGTGAGCCCTCCCGCAATATCGTTCCATGCGTCCACTGCCAGTCCGCCCGAGTGTTCGGCCATAACCTGCAAAGCGAGATCAGGAATGTCACCCTGACTCAGGGACGTGACGCCCTTCAAGTAGCTCTGATAGTAGAAAGGGTCGGTTCTACCCAGTTCGAACGGATCGATGCTGTACAGGGTGACGCGCGCCGCGCGCAGCCCATTCGAGAATTCCACAATGGAGTTGAAGATCCACTGCCGCTCCTGTGTGGTGGCGTCGACCGTGGCCCAGGGCAGCATGGGCCAGCCGGGACTGATGATGATGATCAGCTTTCGACCCGGCTTGGCTGCCTCGTATGCGGCCAGTTGCTGCAGTTGCTCCAGCGACATCTGTAGCCGTTCGGCGGCTCCCCAGAAGCCAGTATCCCTCCCAATCGCGCGCAACTCAGACTGGGTATTCTCAAAGCTGGCCAGCAATTCGTTGCCGTCAAGCGTGGACGCCTGCTGCACCTTGACACCGCTATCGGCGAAGAAAGCGAGTGAGGTCGGTTGCGCGAGCCGGCCACCATCCCTCTTGAGAAACTCGCCCAGTTGCTCGCGATCTCTTGAAACCGTAAGAAATGAAGTGTTGATCGTGTCGACCACAATCACCACATGCACGGGTTCGGCGGGCGAGGCGGAGGCGTCGAAGGCCCGAAAGCTGCGCAGCTTTTGCGACTGTTTATTGTCGAACACACTGAAGTCCTGCGCCTGCAGTCCGCGGACCGGGTGACCCAGCTTGTCGCTGACCACGACATCAATCGAAATGAGAGGGTCCGCCGCAACCGTGCTGCCGGGCAATGCGGCGCCGGTCTGCGCTTGTGCTGCGGGCTTGGCGTCCTGAGCAGACAAGTTGCTGCTTGCGATCGCGAACATCATGAGTCCGAACGCGACGGAGATGCCACGGGCCGCCGGACGTGCTGCGCGATGAAGATGGTGCATCGTAAATCCCCCCTATCTTGAACCTGACATTCGAAACCCTCCGCGCCCGCAGGTCAAAAGCACTGTAGTGCGCGCGAGACCCCGGTAAAACTTTTCCCTTTTTCTTCGCTCTTTTCCCTATCTTTCGCTACCTTGCCCCTGCTACAATCCGAACGAATTCCAAATCCAGGCCGCCACGTGTTTCGTGTCGTTTCTACACGAGCCGCGCAAGGCGAGCATTCTCAGGAGTCTCCCCCCATGGCCATCGCCGATGACCGCGCTAAAGCAGTAGAACTTGCCCTTTCGCAGATCGAAAAACAGTTTGGCAAAGGGTCCATCGTGCGGCTCGGGTCAAAGGAAGCCTTGCTGCCAATTGCGGTTATCTCCACAGGATCTATCAGCTTTGATGCAGCGTTGGGCGTTGGCGGCATTCCGCGCGGCCGCGTGACAGAGGTTTACGGGCCGGAATCCTCGGGCAAGACCACGATTACCCTGCAGATCATCGCCGAGGCGCAGCGGCTGGGCGGCCTGGCGGCGTTTGTGGACGCAGAGCACGCGCTGGACCCCAGCTACGCCAAGAAACTGGGCGTGGATGTGGACAACCTGCTGGTTTCGCAGCCGGACAGCGGCGAGCAGGCCCTGGAGATCACAGAGGCGCTGGTCCGCTCGGGCGCCATCGACGTGCTGGTGGTGGACTCGGTGGCCGCGCTGGTGCCCAAGGCCGAGCTGGACGGCGAGATGGGCGACTCCCACGTGGGATTGCAGGCGCGCCTCATGTCGCAGGCGCTGCGCAAGCTGACGGGGACGGTCTCAAAATCGCGCACGGCTCTGATTTTCATCAACCAGATTCGCGAAAAAATCGGCGTTATGTTCGGCAACCCTGAAACCACCACGGGCGGTCGGGCGCTAAAGTTTTACTCATCGGTACGTGTGGACATTCGCCGCATCGCCGCCATCAAGGAAGGCGACGCGGTGACCGGCAACAGGACCAAGGTCAAGATCGTGAAGAACAAGGTGGCCGCGCCCTTCCGCGAGGCGGAGTTCGACATTCTCTACGGCGAGGGCATCAGCCGCGAGGGCGACGTGCTGGACCTGGCCGTGGCCAACAACATCGTGGAAAAGTCCGGCGCCTGGTATAGCTACTCCGGCGAGCGCATCGGTCAGGGCCGCGAGAATACCCGCAGCTTCCTCAAGGAAAACAAAGACACCTTCGCCAGGATGGACGCCGAGGTTCGCAAAAAGCTGAATATCGGCGGCACAGCCAAAGTCGAGGTCCCCGAAGTGCCGGCCAGCGGTCCCGCTGAAGCCAAGGAAGCCGTGCGCGGACGCAAAGGATAGAGCCAAGCCACTTCCAGAACTTCCAGAGAAGGCAATCGCCCGATGCGGTTGCCTTTTTCTCTTTGGGACAGATTGTTGCGCGTGAGCGCGGAAATCAGTTCGCCGGACACCAGAAGCGTGCGGATTACACAGGCATCTCGCGTAGATTGCGAAAGAAGTGTACCGTCAATTGGTTAAGATGGCCTGTTGCCGCTGCTAGAATCCACTAGAGCAGCCCCGATGAGCGTAAAGGCCCTTTATCCCGGCACCTTTGACCCGCCGACCAACGGTCACATCGACCTGATCCAGCGCGGGGCCAAGCTGTTTGAGCACCTGACAGTCGGCATCCTCATCAACCCGGTCAAGAATCCGCTGTTCACGGTGGAGGAGCGTGTGGAGATGCTGCGCGAGTCGACCAGTGCGCTGGGCAATGTTTCGGTGGCCACATTTGACGGGCTCATGGTGGACTTTGCGAGGCAACTGGGAGCGACAGCGGTGTTGCGCGGCATCCGGGCCATCTCAGACTACGAGCACGAGTTCCAGATGGCGCTGATGAACCGGCGGCTGGCTCCGG
>VFSW01000781.1_pt1 | contig 47260 bp, 41 predicted proteins | sample 5358111 | NCBI WGS metagenome assembly VFSW01 (sample SAMN11554181, study PRJNA540505) | mine drainage metagenome | isolation source: sediment from site ElyBrook_90M | place: USA: Ely Copper Mine, Vershire, VT | collected 2017 | reverse complement strand
CAATTGGATAAGGCATGTCGTTTTCTCCTATAATGTACGCATACAAACTATATTGTACGCGTCCGTACTATTTTTGCAACTATGGATTTTCTTCCGCTTTTGCGTGAACTGGTCAGGACCTATCAGGCCCTCGATACCTTCTCAGGACAGCACATTCGCAAATTGGGGCTGACCGTCAGCCAATTCGACGTCATTGCCACGCTCGGCAATACCCCGGGCATGAGTTGCCGCGACATTGGAGAAAAAACCCTGATGGTAAAAGGCACGCTGACAGGCGTACTAAGTCGGCTGGAAAAGAAACACCTGATCACCCGCCAGGAAAACCCGAGCGACAAGCGCAGCTTTCTGGTTCAACTAACCCCTGCAGGACAGCGCTTGTTTGAGCGTGTCTTTCCACTGCATTTGGCCTACCTGGAAACCGCCTTCAAACGCCTGGGAAAGGAACGCCTGGCCACAATGCAGCACCATTTGGCTGCACTGCGCCAGGCGTTAGAGCCCTCTGACAACACCTGATTGAACAGGGGCGCTAGCGCCCCGCTATTTACTTGAACAATACCCAGGCCTTGTCCAGGGTAATGGACACGCCCCAAGCCAGGGGAATGCCCACGGCAAGCCAGGCCAACCACAAGGTAGCCGCGCTGGATTTGCGGTTTGAAACCACGGCACCGGAAATCTCACTGGCAGCCTCAGAAGCCCGTTCGTGCGCTAGCCGCTTTTCGTTTTCCAGTTCGGCATCAGTCATGAAATATTTATCCGCCACCGGCCGTATCAGGAAATTACAGATCAGCCCGACCACCAGCATGCCTACCAGATAGGTCATGGTTTTGTCGTAGAGCTGATCGCGCGGTACTCCCGCAGCCAGATTGGCTTCGCGAATGTAGTTAACCACCACCGGACCCAGAATCCCTGCGGTAGACCAGGCTGTAAGCAATCGACCGTGAATGGCACCCACCATCTGCGTGCCAAACATATCGGCAAGGTAAGCCGGCACTGTGGCAAAACCACCGCCATACATGGACAGGATGATGCAAAACGCCAGCACAAACAAAGCCAAGCTACCCGTGTGACCCAGGGTTGTTGCACTGCTGTATAGCCCGATACCCAGCAGGAAAAATACAAAGTAGGTGTTTTTGCGGCCAATCCAGTCCGACAACGACGCCCAGATAAAGCGGCCGGCAATGTTGAAAAGGGACAACAACCCGGTAAAGCCCCCCGCGATGACGGCAATTGTTTTTTTCTGATCAAGAGATAAATCGTTGAATCCAAGTTGCAAGCCAATCAGCTTGCCTGCAAAAATTTCCTGCAGCATGGGAGACGACATGCCGATAATTCCGATCCCGGCGGACACATTCATGGTCAATACCATCCAGATCAACCAGAATTGGGGTGTTTTCCACGCTACCGAGACATGCACATGTCGGTGCGTGATCATGGTCTTGGCGCTTGGTGCCGGTGATGTCCAACCTTCGGGCTTCCAGTTCGTGGTTGGCACGCGATAACCAAAGGCGCCCCCCAACATGAATATAAAGTAGATCAGCCCCAACACCAGGAAAGTTTGCCAAACCCCTGGGTTGCCAGGGCCTGTAGTAAAGGAATTCATCAACATGACGGCAAGTGGCGAACCAATCATCGCTCCCCCGCCAAACCCCATGATGGCCATCCCGGTAGCCATTCCGCGCCGATCGGGAAACCACTTCACGAGAGTTGACACTGGCGAGATATACCCCAGCCCGAGGCCGATTCCGCCGATAAACCCGGAACCAATCCACAGCATCCACAACTGATGCACGAAGACTCCGTAAGCCGAGATCATCAACCCACCGCACCAGCATAACGCCGCAACCACTCCCGCCTTTCTAGGACCGGCGTGTTCCAGCCAACCGCCAAACAGGGCAGCAGAAGAACCCAAAAACACAAAGAACATGGTGTACATCCAGCCCAGGCTGGACACTTTCCAGTCGCAGGTGGTAACAAACAACTCAGACCACAAAGACATGCCGGCTGGGCAAGCCGCACCCACCGACTTTGAGAGCGGCAGCCAAAACACCGAAAATCCGTATGCCATGCCAATGCACAGATGTATGGCCAATGCTGCTGGGGGCACAAGCCATCGATTAAAACCGGAACCTGCAACAGTGTGGTCTTTGGAAAGGATGTCCAGACTCATGGATACGGCCTCCTCAGGGTTGATTTTAATTTCAACTTTATTTTGATTTTTTTATGTTCTGGTTTTTGAATTTCATGACAGATACAACCAAAACAATGGCCCAGCATATTTGAGCTGACGTTCTACGTCAAACTATCGCAACGATCAGAAAAAAATGGAGGGACGGCCCGCGTTATATCGCGCCGTCGATTATGCCGCTGAGGGGGAAGAACAACCGGATTGAAGAAACGGGTCTGCATGAATTTCGCCGAGGGCAGCACCAGCAAGATACATCTGAAGCTTGCCTTGGCTCACCATATCAGGGTGGCCACATAAAAATGCCCGCCAGGAAGTAAGGTCCACATGATCGTCCATTGCCACCTCTAACACGCTTCCCTGACGTATTTCCAAGGTAGCAGCCCCGTCGGTGACACAAGGAATATAGTGAAAGTTGGAGTACGCCTGAGCCAGTGTCTGGAGTTCGAACGACCGATAGAGCCCGGCAGGCAAATAGCTGCCGTGATACAGCCATACCGGTCCGTTGTGCCCTTGCGTGAGGGCATCCCGGAGGATGCCGTAGAGCGGGGCCAGCCCCGAACCGGTGCCGACCAATATGAGCGGTTGATCCGGACGGCCCGGCACGTAAAAACAGTTTCCGGAAGAATCGGCAATTTCCACCTCATCTCCCGCGCGCAACTGCTGATGCACCCAACTGCTGACTCTGCCTCCGGGAATTTGCCGCACGTGAATTTCCAGAGCATCTTCCAGTTGCGGAACGCTGGCCAATGAATAACAACGAGACTGCTGGGGATCCTTGAATAACCGGATGAACTGCCCGGCCCGGTATTCCAAAGGTCGTTCAGGGCGCAGGCGCACAGCCACGATATCTGAATTGAGTGGCTCAATGCTGATTACTTCGGCTGCAAGCTTGAAACCCTCAACGTCGGGCAGAACAACACTCAGGTCTTCGGTAGGCTTGCAGCTGCATGCCATGAAATAACCTTGGGCGACCAGTGTGGGCTTTAACCCCTCCTGAGCTTTCTGCGGCACACGCCCCGCGATCGCTCGCATCAGGCAGGACTGACAGACACCCGACCGACAGGAAGAAGGAATCGTAACGCCATGGAGTGTCAGACAATCCAGAACAGTGTCCTGGTCTGCGCATTCATAAGATTGTCCGTCATACGCGATTCGCGGCATGAGTCAAGCCACACTTTATTTGCCCAGCACGTCATTGCGCGTGGTTTCCGCAATGGCCGCCACCTGCGCAATCAAGGCGTCCGGGACATTCAACTCCTTCAGGGTCGCCCCAAGGTCCTCAACCACAGCGTCAAAATGCGAATCATTGAGCCCTTGGGCCACCAGATGTGCGTGGCCGCGCCGCATGTCCAGCCCAGAGTAATTGTTGGGTCCGCCAAAGGCCATGGTCAGAAATGCCTTTTGCTTGGCGGCCTGACGGTCCATGTCCACCCCGGTAAAAAAGCGGTTGATGCGATTGTCTTTTAATACCTTGCGATAAAAAATGTCGACGGCAGCATTGACTGCGGCTTCACCGCCAATTTGTTCGTATAAGCTCATTGTTGAATCCTTGAAGTGGCGTTGAAAATGGCACGTGCAACAGGCACGGCCTCTGGATACCGGCTTCATGGTGTCATGGGTATCCGCTTAAAAACAATACGCCAAAGGGAGTAGTCGAATCGCTCCTGCGGGAGCGAAGAAACGAGGCTCTACCTATTTGTAGGTATACAAGGATTCCACCGGGTCATTGAAAAAGTTCTGTTTTCAGATACCCTGTAATTCATGTCACTCTTTCAAAACCTGCTGCAGCGCCCCCTCCTTTTTCGTCTGAAACTGGCCATTGGAGGCATTACCCTGCTGGCACTGTTGTTCGTACTGATTTCGGCCACCGTGGCCGAAGTCAGTACGGGCGAAGCCAATGCCATTAATAGCTCGGGTTCACTTCGCATGTTGGCCTGGCGCATGGTTTCTGAAGCCGATAGCCATCGCCTGCCCCAACTTAAGGTTTCCCTGGATGAATTCGAACGCCGTCTGGAGGCACTTCAGGGTCCTGGGCTTCGTTTATCCATGAATGATCGACTGTTGCAGTCCTCCTATGAACAAATCCATGCCGAGTGGCACGACAGTATTCGCCCTATGCTAAGCTCTGGCGCGCTCGACTCCGAATCCGCGCAGCACCAGATACTGCTCAAACAAATTCCTGCATTCGTAATGCACATTGATGCTCTGGTCCACGTGATTGAAACTGATCTTGAGACCAAAATTCAATGGCTGCGTGGAATCCAGTTCGCCTTGCTCATCCTGATCGTAGGTATGGCCGTCGCTTCCTTGATAATGATGAAGCATCAATATGGGCGACTTGAGGCACTGGTCGCTGAAAAAACCCAGGAACTCCTGCAAAGCAACCGGTCGCTGGAACTTCTCTATCGCACCACCAGCCGGTTGTCAGAAAGCGAACTCACCCAAGATAAATTGCTCGAGCTGCTCAAAGATGTAGAGGGCGAACTGGGGCTGGGACAGGGAATCATCTGTGTGCGGCAAAACGATGACGAGCGGGCCTATCCCCTGGCAACTCACATTCCAGAACCGGAGCGAGCAGAGTTGTGCGACAACCTGGGATGTTCCATTTGCTTTGGCACAGGCCATTCTACTGACCTCTCCGTACACCTGCTGGGTGATATCCGTCTGGTCAGCGTACCCCTTACTGGAGGAGGGCAATGGCAAGGAGTAATGCCATTTCAATTGCTTCCCGGAAGCACCCTGGAACCCTGGCAGGCCCAGGTTCTTGAGACTTTGGGCCGTCATGTAGCCACAGCACTTGCTAACACCCGGCGCGTTGAGGAACGACACCGTCTGGCAGTTTATGAAGAACGTTCGGTGATTGCCCGCGAACTGCATGATTCGATCGCGCAATCCCTGTCCTACCTCAAAATCCAGATTGCCCTGTTGCAGTCGCGCATCCGTGAAGTGGATCACCCTGAGCTACAGAAAACCGTCAATGAGTTGAAGGTGGGCTTGAATACTGCATATAGCGGACTACGCGCACTGCTCACGACGTTCCGTCTTTCTCCAGGACAAACTCCTTTCACGGAGGAGTTGACTCAGATGGTCATGGAAGTGTCGCAGCGATGTGGCTTTACCATCCTGCTTGAACAGCATATGGGCAACATGGAACTATCCGCTAATGAAGAGATTCACTTAACCAGTATCATCCGCGAGGCCCTCGTCAATGTACAACGCCACGCCCAGGCCAGCTGGGCGCGTGTCTCCCTGAACTCGGACAGTTTGCGTAGGGTTCATGTCGTCATAGAAGATAATGGTGTCGGCCTGCCCCCCGAAATTCCAGACTCCCACCATTACGGACTGACTATCATGCGCGATCGTGCTGCCATCTTGCAGGGGCAGATCCATATCGAACCCCGAATGGAAGGGGGAACACGAGTGGATCTGGCTTTTGTGGCCAACACACCCTACGCCAATGTCTGACACCCACAACACTCCCACGGCTACTGTCCTGGTCATTGATGACCACCCCCTGTTTCGCAAAGGCGTCCTTGAGCTGCTTTCCTCCACCCCCAATCTTCAACCCGTGGGAGAAGCTGACAACGGTGATACCGGGATTGCCAAAGCACTCGCTCTCGATCCCGACCTGATTCTGCTTGATCTCAACATGAAAGGAGGGAAAGACGGAATTACCACCTTGCAACACATGCGCGCTCAAGGTATCGAAAGTCGCATCATCATCCTGACAGTCTCGGACGATTCCAATGATCTGATCTCTGCTATTCGCGCGGGTGCCGATGGATACCTGCTGAAAGATACCGAGCCCGAACAGATGCTGCACCACCTGGAAGAGTCCCTGTTCGGCAAAACCGTCATCAGCGATGGACTAACTACCCTGCTGGCAGCCGCCCTGCGCAAGGAGTCCGGGCTGGAATCCCGCCACCATGTAGACTTGACTGAACGCGAAAGCACCATTTTGCGTTGTCTCGCGCAGGGCTTGTCCAACAAGCTCATCGCGCGCGAACTCGACATCATGGAGAGTACCGTTAAAGTTCATATCCGCAATTTGCTCAAAAAACTGAGATTCCACTCCCGGGTTGAGGCTGCAGTTTGGGCCGTCTCCAATGGCATTTCTCCTCGCTAAACCTTCCCCAGGCACCCTCTTGGATAAGCCCACGCAATGCCAAACATTGATCTAGATCAAAACGTGGTCCTGAAAAAGAGAGCACCCTCCACCGGTTCTGAAGAGGGGAATTGATGCTGCAACTTCTGCAAACCAGTGGGCTACGCCCTTTGGTCATCAAAGGCAAAACGGTGCTGCCGATCGTACAAGGCGGTATGGGCGTTGGCGTTTCTGCGCATCGACTGGCAGGTTCTGTAGCTGCCCTGGGAGGCATTGGGACCATTTCGTCCATTGACCTGAGGCATCACCACCCCGACCTGCTGGCCACGACCCGCGGTTTGCGCAATTCTCCAGAATCTCGCGCCATTATCGATGCAGCCAATCGCGAAGCGCTGCGCCGCGAAATTCAGGCAGCACGCCAACTGTCCCAGGGCCATGGTCTGTTAGCCGTCAATATCATGCGCGCAGTTACCGAATACGTGCATTACATCGAAGAATCCCTGCAATCCGGAGTTGATGCCCTGGTGGTCGGCGCCGGCTTGCCCCTGGACCTGCCTGACCTCGCTCAGGATTATCCCGAAGTGGCTTTGATTCCCATTCTGTCGGACGCCCGGGGCATTCAGTTGATTGTAAAAAAGTGGGAACGCAAAAAACGCCTTCCTGATGCCATCATCATCGAGCATCCCAAATATGCAGGCGGTCACTTGGGGGCCAGTCGGGTTAATGATCTCAACGACGAGCGCTTTAACTTTGATCAGGTCATTCCACAAACGCTGGAATTTTTCAAAGCTGCGGGTCTTGAAGGAATGATTCCCCTCATTGCAGCCGGTGGAATTCGCACCCATGAAGACATCCAACGCCTCCAGGCACTGGGTGCTGCCGGCGTGCAGCTTGGCACTCCGTTTGCGGTCACGGCAGAATGTGACGCCCATCCCAATTTTAAAAAGGTGCTGGCCGAGGCCAAAACCGAAGATCTGGTTTCCTTTACCAGCGTAGCCGGATTACCGGCACGTGCCGTGGTTACGCCCTGGTTAAAAAACTACCTCAAGTTTGAAGAAAAACTCAAATCCGTGGCCCGTCAAAAATCCCGCTGCACGCTGCTGTTCGATTGCCTGGCGCAATGTGGTCTGCGCGATGGTAAACGTGATTGGGGACAGTTTTGCATTGACACACAACTGGCCGCGGCACTGCGCGGCGATATCAAAAAGGGACTTTTCTTCTCGGGTTCCGGTACTCTGCCCTTTGGCAACCAAATCCGCACTGTTCGCGAACTGCTGGAACGTTTATTGGGAGGCGCTCTGCCGGTTGGTGTACAGTAGCAGGCTTTGGGGTTTTACCAAACAGCCATGCTTGATCTTTACTACTGGACCACTCCCAACGGTCATAAAATCACCCTGTTTTTAGAAGAAGCAGGACTGCCCTATCGCATCATCCCAATCAATATCAGCATCGGCGATCAATTCAAGCCCGAGTTTCTGGCCATTGCTCCCAACAACCGCATTCCTGCGCTAGTGGATCATGACCCTGGGGACGGTGGCACGCCCGTGTCCATTTTTGAATCCGGGGCAATCCTGCTCTACCTTGCCGAAAAAACCGGTCAGTTCATTCCGTCCTCCCTGCGCGGGCGCGTGGAAGTGCTGCAATGGCTATTCTGGCAAATGGGGGGATTAGGCCCCATGCTGGGACAGAATCATCACTTCAAGCAATACGCGCCGGAAGTCATTCCCTACGCCATCAATCGTTACGTTAACGAAACCAACCGATTGTACGGCGTCCTTAATCGGCGCCTGTGCGACCGCCCTTTCGTTGCTGGTGAAACCTATTCCATCGCTGACATGGCAGCCTATCCCTGGATTGTTCCCTATCAACGGCAAGGGCAGGATATTAATCAGTTTCCTCATTTGAAACGCTGGTTTGAATTCATTGCTGCCCGTCCTGCCACCGTAAAGGCCTACAACATCGCCAAGAATATCAATACCCAGCCCACTGTCAGTGAAGCTGCCAAAAAAATCCTGTTTGGACAAACTGCCGCAGTTGTAAGCCCAGCAAAAGAAGGCAAATCCTCATGAAAAATTCTCTCAAGCCCGGCATTCGTGCTACCCATACCTTTACCGTGCCCTCCAACAAAACCGTGCCCGCGCTGTATCCCGAAGCACCGGAATTTGTTGTCATGCCTGAGGTCTTTGCCACCGGATTTCTGGTGGGATTTTTGGAATGGGCCTGTATCAAGGCCATCAATCCGCATCTGGACTGGCCACAAGAAATGACCCTGGGTACTCATATCAGCGTCAGTCACGAAGCGGCTACCCCCCCAGGACGTGAAGTTACCGCCACAGTGACACTGGTCGAGGTGGATGGAAAACGCCTGGTGTTTGATGTGGAAGCCCACGATGGCGTCGCCGTCATTTCACGCGGCAAACACCAGAGGCACATCATCAATCGGGACAAGTTTCTGGCCCGGCTACAGGCTTCGCATTAATCCGCTTTTCGGAAGGGGCCGTGTTCTTCGAGCTCCTGACGGTAATGTTCAATGCCCAGCGACTCGCGTTGCAAGAACCGGGTAATGGCATCGGAGAAGCGCGCATCCGCCATGCGATGCAATGAAACGGTACGCTCTGGCAACAACCCGCGCGCAAGTTTGTGCTCGCCCTGGGCACCTCCTTCAAACACCGCAATCCGATGCGCGATGCAAAACGCGATCGTTTGGTAGTAGCACGTTTCAAAGTGCAATCCGGGAATATATTCCAGTGCACCCCAGTAGCGTCCATAGGCGCGTCCCTGGCCCCATAGATTAAGCGCACAGGCGATGGGCCGGCCTTCCCGCAACGCCATGATCAGGCACACCTGATCCCCCATGTCCCTTCCCAGTCGAGAAAAAAAATCGCTGTTGAGATACGGGATAGTTCCATGTTGCTGATAAGTGTGCTGGTAACAGCGTTCAAAAAACAGCCAGTCCTGTGCATGGATCTGTGCGCCGGTTAGCCATTCAAAGGTGATGCCGGCTTCTGCTACACGCCGGCGTTCCTGTTTGATTTTTTTTCGCTTGTCATGATTCAGGGTTGCCAAAAAATCATCGAAATCACGATACCCCGCGTTATGCCAATGAAATTGCACCCCTTCACGCAGGCTTAAGCCTGCCGCTACAAAATCAGGCCAGTCGTATTGATGGGGAAACAAGACGTGCACGGAAGATGCGTTAAGTTTGGCGCGCAAGGACTCCAGCCCGTTTACCAGGAGGTGGCGCACTTCGGGATCCGCGCCAAGAATGCGCGGACCGGGAATGGGTGTAAAAGGAACGGCAACCAGAATTTTGGGATAGTAATGCAGCCCCTGCCGTTGATATGCTTCGGCCCAGGCCCAGTCAAACACGAACTCGCCGTATGAGTGATATTTCTCGTAAGCTGGCAGCGCCCCGACCACCACCCCATGTTGCCTGACCACCAGGTAGCGTGGCACCCAGCCAGTCGCCGAAGAAGCACAACCACTGTCATGCAGGGCTTGCAAAAAGGCGTGCTGCAAAGGCGGCGAACCCCCGGCTAAAGCATTCCAATGGGCCGGATCGACCTGCGCCAATGAATCCAGCACTTCCAGCTGCATGAATCAGTGCACCTTGAAAGCGAAGCGCTGCAAGTCCTCCAGGGCGATGACCTCAAGTGCCTTATGGTGGGTACTCTCCAGAATCACATAGGGGGCCATGCCCGCTTCCAGCGCTTCCTGCCAACGCGCGGCACAGAGGCACCATCGATCCCCTTCCTTCAGCCCTGAAAATCCAAAAGTCGGCATGGGAGTACTAAGGTCATTGCCCCGGGCTTTGCTAAATTCCAGAAACTCGCTGGTCAAAACCACGCACACCGTATGTCGCCCGATATCCTCGGGGCCCGTTCGGCAACAACCATCCCGATAAAAACCGGTTTTTGGATTCATTGAACATGGCAACAAGGGGCTACCCAGTACATTGAAATCCATTGGTCACGCTCTCCTGAAAGGAAACGCCTCGTCCACGGTCTGAACCAGGCCCGTATTGGCGGCATCATAGCCTGCAATCGCATCCACTTCGGAGTGAAATACCGACGACTGCAAAATTTCGAGAATCGGGACAAAGCGCGGATCAGTCAATAGGGGTTCACTGCAGACATAAAAATAGCGTTCGGTAAGGATCGGTACAAAATCCAGATCAAATTTACGCGCTCCGGTTTCAACCCCCATTCCCACGTCTGCTTTTCCACTGGCAATGTAGGCTCCGATTGCGGCATGGGTAAATTCGACATTGTCGTAACCGTTGATGAGTTTTGGATCTATTTTTTGCTGCCCCAGCAGCAACTCCAGGATGCCGCGCGTGCCGGAACCTGGCTGGCGATTGACAAACAAAATCTCGGGGCGCAGCAAGTCAGGCAGTGACCAGATGTTTTTGGGATTGCCCTTGGCCACCATCAAACCCTGACGCCGTGTGGCAAGATTAATCAGACGCGCATCGGGGGCAAAGGATTTTTCGATGCGGCTGAAGACGGTTTGTTCCAGCCCGCCGATGGGCACGTGAAAACCCGCCACATCGCACACCTGGCGATGAAATGACTCAAGCGACTCGGCGCTGCCTCGATAGTTAAGATCCAGAGGAATACCCGCCTTCTGCAACCGGTCATACAGGGCGGCAACCGCAAAACCATGACTGGCGTACATACGGATGACGCGTCGCGTTCTCGTCATGGTGGCCTCGATATCCTCGCTGATTTCCGAGCCAATGCTGTCCAGCAGAGGGCCAAGGCGCGCCCGGGTACGTTTTTCAGCCCACACCAGCCGCTGCCCCAGTTCGGTCAACCGCGACCCCCGACCCGGTACGGTTTCAAGGACCGGCCCTCCCAGCGTTTTTTGCAGGCTTTCGATCAAATTCCAGGCATGCCGGTAGGACAACCCCTCTGCCGCGCTGGCCTCCTTCATGTTGCGTGAGGTTTCTACTGCCAGAAGCAAGCGCAGGGCGCGTGAAAAGGGAATGAAGAGGCTGGAGGTGGAACTGCCCGCCAGCAAGTACTCAGGTTCTACAGTAATTTTCATAGCTCACTTGTAATAAATTGCAATTATGCTGATGAATTTAGCATTGACTTTATCCTAGATCAAGCATAACTTGGTGAAAACAAACTAATATACTGTCATAAGTGTCGTTTGCCAGTTGCAGTATATTGCATAATTGAGCCGTGAGAACAAATCGACCCATTCACCGCTCAAAATTGTCTGGAGGAGAATCACTTTGAATTCAATGACTGACCGGGAAGCGCAAGCCCTTGAAGCGGCCCTTGACCGTTTTCGGAATGAGCAGGGTGCCCTTTTGCCGCTCTTGCATGCCGTGCAGGATACTCTGGGCTACATCCCCAAGCAGGCTACCCCAACCATTGCCAGCGCCCTCAATCTGTCCCGCGCTGAAGTGCACGGGGTCATCACCTATTACCATCATTTCCGCCAAACCGAGCCGGCCCAGCACAAGCTGGCTCTCTGCCAGGCCGAAGCCTGCCAGGCCCGGGGCTGCCGCACTCTAACCGAAAAGGCGGAAGCCGCCTTGGGCTGCAACCTCGGCGAACACACAAAAGACAACCGCTGGGAACTGGAACCCATTTACTGCCTGGGGCTTTGCGCCAGCGGTCCAGCCATCGAGCTGGATGGCAAATTGTACGCTCGCGTCACCCCTGAGCGTCTGGAATCGCTGATCCGCAAGAAGGAATTGTCATGAGCACCAAAATCTACGTCCCCCGCGATTCGGCTGCCCTGGCTGTTGGTGCTGACGAAGTGGCTGAAGCCATTCAACAGCAGGCTGCAACCCGGGGTATTGCCATTGATCTGGTGCGCAACAGTTCTCGAGGGTTGTTGTGGCTGGAACCGCTGGTGGAAGTGGCTATCGGCGGCGAACGCATGGCCTATGGTCCGGTCACTCCAGAGGCCGTAGAAAGCCTGTTCGAAGCCGGTTTCTTGACTGGCAAAACGCATCCGCTGGCGGTCGGCCCCATTGAAGCTCATCCCTACCTTAAAAACCAGGAACGACTGACCTTTGCCCGCGCGGGCATTACCGACCCCCTGTCACTGGAAGACTATCAGGCCCATGAAGGTTTCAAGGGACTGCGCGCTGCCCTGTCTTTGCCCCCGGCTGACATCGTGCAGCAGATCATGGATTCTGGGTTGCGCGGGCGCGGCGGCGCGGGCTTTCCTGCAGGAATTAAGTGGAGGACCGTGCTGCAAGCAAGTGCCGACCAAAAATATGTGGTCGTCAATGCCGACGAAGGCGACTCGGGCACCTTCTCTGATCGCATGGTAATGGAAGGCGATCCCTTCATGCTGATTGAAGGCATGATCATTGCCGGGGTTGCCGTCGGTGCTACGCGCGGTTACGTTTACATTCGTTCAGAATATCCCGATGCCGTAGCCGTTATGGAAGAGGCTGTTCGGCGAGCCAGCACCGGCGGATTTCTGGGCAATAACATTCTGGGTTCGGGCAAATCCTTCGACATCGTCATCCGTAAAGCTGCCGGGTCCTATGTGTGCGGCGAAGAAACGGCGCTGCTGGAAAGCCTGGAAGGCAAACGCGGCATAGTGCGCGCCAAACCGCCACTTCCTGCCGTTGTCGGCCTGTTTGGCAAGCCCACGGTAATCAATAATGTCCTGACCCTCGCAGCAGTTCCCTTCATCCTCAGTCGCGGACCCAAAGCCTATGCTGATTTTGGTATGGGACGCTCGCGTGGTACCTTGCCATTCCAACTGGCAGGCAACATTCGTCACGGTGGTTTGGTGGAAAAAGCCTTCGGCGTTACCGCACGGCAATTGATTGAAGATTTCGGCGGAGGTACCGAAAGCGGACGTCCGCTGCGCGCAGTGCAAATTGGTGGCCCCCTGGGAGCCTATCTACCGGATTCCTTGCTTGATACCCCGATGGATTACGAAGCCCTGGCCGCCAAAGGCGGCGTACTGGGCCACGGTGGCCTCGTGGTGTTTGACGACACGGTGGATATGGCCGAACAGGCGCGTTATGCCATGGAGTTTTGTGCCATTGAATCCTGCGGCAAATGCACCCCTTGTCGCATCGGTTCCACCCGCGGCATGGAAGTCATCCAGCGCATCCAGGCCAAACCTGCCGAGGCCGTGGCCCATGCGCAACTGCTGCGCGATCTGTGCAGCACCATGGTCAATGGATCGCTGTGTGCCATGGGCAACATGACCCCATATCCGGTACTTTCCGCGTTGGACCATTTTCCCGAAGATTTTCATTTGACTGCCGAAACACACAAGGCCGCTTGAGGAGCCATCATGGACAACACTTATCCCCTTCACGATATTGATTACGGCACACCCAGGAGCGATTCCGAAAAAACGGTAACGCTGCAAATTGACGGATTCGAAGTCACCGTTCCACAAGGCACTTCATTGATGCGTGCTGCGGTTTCGGCGGGAACACAAATTCCAAAGCTTTGTGCCACCGACAGCCTCGAGCCTTTTGGCTCATGTCGCTTGTGCCTCGTAGAAATTGAGGGGCGCAAAGGTTTTCCAGCCTCGTGCACCACCCCTGCCGAAGCCGGCATGGTGGTTCGGACCCAAACGCCGCGCCTTGCCGAACTGCGCCGTGGCGTCATGGAATTGTACATATCCGACCACCCGCTGGATTGCCTGACCTGCCCCACCAACGGCGATTGCGAACTACAGGACATGGCCGGTGCCGTGGGCCTGCGCGACGTACGCTACGGCTATCAGGGCCTTAACCACCTCAAAGATCAGGCTGACACTTCCAACCCCTATTTCACCTACGATCCTTCAAAGTGCATTGTCTGTAACCGCTGCGTGCGGGCCTGCGAAGAAACCCAGGGAACCTTCGCCCTGACCATTTCCGGTCGGGGCTTTGAATCACGGGTCTCGGCAGGCGAGAGCCAGTCCTTTATGGATTCGGAGTGCGTGTCGTGCGGCGCCTGCGTCAATGTCTGCCCAACGGCCACCCTGATGGAAAAAACGGTTATCGACGCAGGACAGCCCGACCATAGTGTTCTTACCACTTGTGCATATTGTGGGGTGGGCTGTGGTTTCAAGGCGGAGATGAAAGGCTCGGAAGTGGTTCGCATGACACCCTGGAAAGATGGCAAAGCCAACGAAGGCCACGCCTGCATCAAGGGGCGCTTTGCATGGGGCTATGCCACCCACAAGGATCGCATCCTGAAACCGATGATCCGCAAACATATCACCGATCCCTGGCAGGAAGTCAGTTGGGAAACAGCCATCAACCATGCTGCCAGCGAGTTTCGGCGTATCCAGGCAGAGTCAGGTGTGGATTCCATCGGCGGCATCACGTCCTCACGCTGTACTAACGAGGAAACCTATCTGGTACAAAAGCTGGTTCGTGCCGCATTTCGCAACAACAACGTAGACACCTGTGCGCGCGTTTGCCACTCTCCCACCGGCTACGGATTGGGACAAACCTATGGTACTTCGGCCGGTACGCAAACCTTCAAGTCGGTGGAAAAAGCTGATGTGGTAATGGTGATCGGGGCCAACCCCACTGATGCGCACCCGGTGTTTGCCTCGCGCCTTAAAAGACGCCTGCGCGCTGGAGCGCGTCTGATTGTTGTGGATCCGCGCAGTATTGATCTGGTCAGCAGTCCCCACATCAAGGCAGACTACCACCTTCAGCTACGCCCCGGCACCAACGTGGCCATCATCAATGCCCTTGCGCACGTCATCGTGACAGAAGGACTGCTTGCCCAGAAATTTGTCGATGAGCGCTGCGATGTGGAAGCCTTCAAGGTATGGCGCGAATTTGTTGCCCGTCCCAACAACAGCCCTGAAGCACTGGAAATCATGACCGGCGTTCCAGCAGCCATGGTCCGCGAGGCTGCACGGCTTTATGCCACAGGCGGCAACGGGGCCATCTATTACGGCCTGGGAGTTACCGAACACGCACAAGGCTCCACCATGGTCATTGGCATTGCCAACCTTGCCATGGCCACCGGCAACATTGGTCGCGAGGGGGTGGGTGTTAACCCGCTGCGGGGCCAAAACAACGTGCAGGGCTCTTGTGACATGGGCTCGTTCCCGCACGAATATCCCGGCTATCGTCATGTTTCTGACGACGCCACCCGGACGCTGTTTGAAAAAGACTGGGGGCTTAGCCTGAGAAAAGAACCGGGGCTGCGTATTCCCAACATGTTTGAAGCCGCCCTGGATGGTAGCTTTAAGGGGCTGTACTGTCAGGGCGAAGACATTGTCCAGTCAGACCCCAACACCCAGCATGTAACCGCAGCCCTTGAAGCCATGGAGTGCATCGTGGTACAGGACCTGTTCCTGAATGAAACCGCCAAGTATGCCCATGTGTTCCTGCCCGGATCGAGTTTCCTGGAAAAAGAGGGAACGTTTACCAATGCCGAGCGCCGCATTTCCCGCGTGCGCAAGGTCATGGCGCCCAAAGCCGGAATGGCAGATTGGGAAGTTACCGTAGCGCTATCCAACGCGTTGGGGTATCCCATGCATTACAGCGATCCTTCAGAAATCATGGATGAAGTGGCGCGTCTCACCCCCACTTTTGCCGGCGTCAATTACGACAAGCTCGATCGCCTGGGCAGTGTGCAATGGCCTTGTAACGACGCGATGCCGGAAGGAACTCCCCTGATGCACATCGATCATTTTGTACGTGGCAAGGGCCGCTTCCTGATTACACAGTATGTCCCGACTGATGAGAAGATCACACCCAAGTTTCCGCTTCTGCTCACGACGGGGCGCATCTTGTCGCAATACAATGTGGGAGCCCAGACCCGCCGTACCGACAATGTCCGCTTTCATGAAGAAGACCGACTTGATATCCATCCCCAGGATGCTGAAGAACGCGGGATTCATGAGGGCGACTGGGTCGGAATTTCATCGCGTGCAGGAGACACTGTGTTGCGCGCCCGCGTGACAGAACGTATGCAGCCGGGCGTGGTTTATACCACGTTCCATTTCCCTGAATCCGGAGCCAACGTCATCACGACCGAAAATTCGGACTGGGCAACCAATTGTCCTGAATACAAAGTCACCGCAGTGCAGGTCGTCAAGGTCAAACATTCTTCCGAATGGCAGGAAAACTACCGGCAGTTCAATGAAACCCAACTACGCCTGCTGAAGGAAAAAGTGGTGACGGAGGCTGTTACCAGGTGAATGCTCCGTTGCCTCTGGCCACCCCAACCCTGCAAGCGCTTCAGGTGGCGCGCTGGAAGGGGAGTTATGCCCCCTCCCAGGACCAGGTGGCCGAGGAAACCCCTATCGGCATCGAGTACAACGGGGTGCCTCATGTGGTGATGCTGGCCACGCCCTCTGACCTGGAAGACTTTGCGATCGGGTTTTCATTGACAGAAGGGATCATCCGTAGCGCCACTGAAATTCACGACATAGCCGTGGAAGAATACAGCGCCGGCATCCGTGTGCAATTGACGATTGACGAAGCGCATTTTTCGCGCCTTAATCTCAAACGTCAAAATCTGGCCGGACGAACGGGCTGTGGTTTGTGCGGTACGGAACGCCTGGCTCAAGTGTTTCGTCCGATGCCCGATGTCACATCGCGTCAAACCCTGTCTGTAGCGGCGCTGCATGCCGCATTGGCCGATCTCCCCCAACATCAGTCACTGCAACAGGCAACAGGAGCCACCCATGCGGCATTCTGGCTGGACGCTGGCGGCCATGTCATGGCAGCACGCGAAGATGTCGGCCGACATAACGCGTTGGATAAACTGGTCGGGGCCCTTGCCCAAAAGCAAACCGATTTCACGCGCGGCGCACTGCTGATTACCAGCCGGGCAAGCTACGAGATGGTGCAGAAATCCATTCAAATGGGGGTCGGTATCCTGGTGGCTATTTCCGCTCCAACGGCGCTGGCCGTACGTATGGCCGAGCAATTCAACCTGACTCTGGTGGGGTTTGCCCGCAACGGCCATCACGTGGCCTATGCCCACCCCGAAAGACTGACCGATTTTTGAACAAGGCGCTTGCAACCCATGAATGCTGAACATTTGATCAAAATGGCCAATGACATCGGTGCCTTTTTTGAAGCCATGCCCAACCGAGAGCAAGCCACCAAGGACGTGGCCACACACATCAAAAAATTTTGGGAACCACGCATGCAGAAATCCTTGATGGCGTACCTTGGCACTCACGGAGATGCCGGGCTTAAGGACATCGTCAAAGACGCCCTGCGCGAAATTCACCCCGTATAATTTGTTGACTTGATTCCCTGCCGTATTTGTACGAACATGGGCCATGTCGGCTATCTTCGTAACCAGGAGCCCCTGACCATGTTCGGTACATTTAACGTCGTTTTCATGATCTTTGCCATCATTGCATTCAACATCACCATGTTTGCCCTTGTCTTACAACTCGATTTGCTGATATTCCAGTCGAGTCTGGCAAAGATCATCGCCTGGGCCCTGGCGGTTGGCTCATGGCACATGGCCTATAAATTTCGCAACAAATAACGGACCTCCAAGATGACTCCCGATCCCTCCCCTCCGGAGCATATCGAAGCAGCTCTCGATCACCTCGATCACGCCCTGACCTCAGGCAACATTGCACTGGGTGCTGCCAAGGGTCTGATCTTCAGTGTCATCGAAACTTTGGGTGTGCTGGTGGGAGACCCGGACTTGCCAGAGCACATGCGCACGGGTTACGAAGGATTACTGGAAACGGCACGTGAGCTGCGTTCCCGGATTGACCATCACGACCGTTAATTCGATTGCCCCCTTCACCATCTCCAATCGCGAATCTCCGGCATGTCCTGGCCGTGTCTTTGAATGTATTGCTTGTGCTCGACAAGTTTGTTCTTGAGTTGCCGCTTCAGGTAAATTCCTTTGTCACCGGTCTGCGGCAGGCGGTCAATGGTGTCCATGACAAGATGGAAACGATCCAGATCATTCAGCACTGTCATATCAAAGGGTGTGGTAGTGGTGCCTTCTTCCTTATAGCCGCGAACATGAAAATTGACATGGTTGGTGCGGCGATAGGTTAATCGGTGGATCAACCACGGGTAGGCATGGAAGGCAAAGATGACCGGTTTGTCCGTGGTGAAGAGCTCGTCGAAATCCTTGTCACCTAGGCCATGCGGATGTTCTGATTGCGGTTGCAGCGTCATGAGGTCAACAACGTTGACCACCCTGATTTTCAAGTCAGGCAGATGTTCCCGCAAAATGGATACGGCAGCGAGCGTTTCCAGCGTGGGCACGTCGCCACAGCACGCCATCACCACGTCGGGTGCAACATCCTTATCGTTGCTGGCCCAAGGCCATATGCCAATGCCCTCGGCGCAATGTTTTACGGCTGCGTCCATGGTCAACCACTGCGGGGCCGGGTGCTTGCCGGCAATAACGACATTGACGTAATGGCGGCTACGCAGGCAATGATCCATCACCGACAACAGGCAGTTGGCGTCGGGGGGAAGGTAAACCCGTACGATATCGGCCTTCTTGTTAACAACATGGTCGATAAAGCCGGGGTCCTGATGGGAAAAGCCATTGTGGTCCTGGCGCCAGACGTGCGAGGCCAGCAGGTAGTTGAGGGAAGCAATTTTGCGTCGCCACGGAAGCTTGGACGTAACTTTCAGCCACTTGGCGTGTTGATTGAACATCGAATCAACAATGTGAATGAACGCCTCGTAGCAATTAAAGAGCCCATGCCGACCAGTCAGAAGATACCCTTCCAACCAACCCTCGCACTGGTGCTCGCTTAACATCTCCATCACGCAGCCGCTGGGTGAAAGAAACTCGTCGGTTGGCACTATCCTGGCATCCCATTGACGTTGGGTCACTTCAAAGAGGGATTCCAGGCCGTTGGAAAGCGTCTCGTCGGGTCCAAACACCCTGAAATTTCGCTGCTCATTATTAAGCTTTGCCACATCGCGCAAGAATCGCCCAAGAACGTGCGTGTCGCCAATACCCTGTGCTCCCGGTGCAGGAACATCGGCCGCATACAGACGAAAATCCGGCATCCTGAGATCACGCAGCAGTATGCCGCCGTTGGCATGCGGATTCGCACCCATGCGTCGTTGCCCCGTCGGCGCCAATGCGGCCAGTTCCGGTTTCAGTCGGCCCTGCGCATCAAAAAGCTCCTCTGGCTTATAACTTTGAAGCCACGTCTCCAGTAACTTGAGGTGCCCCGGATGGGTTGCAGGATCTGAAATCGGTATCTGGTGGGATCGAAAGGTTCCTTCGACCGATAAGCCATCAACCCTCTTTGGGCCCGTCCAACCCTTGGGTGAATTGAGGACAATCATTGGCCAGCGTGGTCGCGAAATGTTGCCGTGAACACGGGCGTCCTGCTGGATGTTTTTGATTTGCTCCAACGCCGTATCAAGCGCCACAGCCATGGCCTCATGCATCAACCCGGGTTCGTGCCCCTCAACAAAGCAAGGAGTCCATCCATAGCCGTGCAGCAACTGTTCCAGTTCTTCGTGGGTAATTCGGGCAAGGACTGTCGGGTTGGAGATTTTGTAACCATTAAGATGCAGGATCGGCAGCACCGCGCCATCGGTGAGCGGATCAAGGAACTTGTTGGAGTGCCATGCAGTGGCCAGAGGCCCGGTTTCAGCTTCACCATCCCCAATGACGCAGGCAACGATGAGTTCTGGATTGTCGAATACCGCTCCAAACGAATGGCTAAGCGAATAGCCCAACTCTCCGCCCTCGTGAATCGACCCTGGACACTCCGGTGATGCGTGGCTGGGAATCCCCCCCGGAAACGAAAACTGCGTGAAGAGTTTCTTGAGTCCCGCCTCATCCTGGCTGATGTCGGGATAGATCTCGCTATAGGTGCCCTCAAGGTAAGTGTTGCCAACGACTGCGGGACCGCCATGTCCTGGACCGGATACGTAAATCATGTCGAGGTCGTATTTCTTGATGACCCGGTTTAAATGGACATAAATAAAGTTCTGCCCAGGGGTAGTGCCCCAGTGCCCCAGCAACATGTGCTTTACATCCGACAGTGCCAGCGGACGCTTTAGCAGCGGGTTGTCGCAAAGATAAATCTGGCCAACCGCCAGGTAGTTGGCGGCACGCCAGTAGGCATCCATGTTATCGAGCTGCTCGGGTGTAAGTACGCTGGATTTCATCATCGCTGCCACAGAATCCTTTCATATTCCAAAGGGACTGCAACGCCGTCGCAATAGGGAATCACACGCGCTGTATAGTCTTTGGGCGGGCGGACTGCATGAACTGCTGCGTGGTAGACGTAACCGTGGAAGACTCCTTCCAGCTCTCGCTCACGCTCCATCACCACTCGCTCAGGTAGGGCGCCGTCAAGGCCATTGGCATAAAGTTCAACCCGTATCGCTTCGGGGTCGATACCATTCAAATACACTTGAACTTCAAATGTGTGGTTTCCGTCCCGGGTTGCAATCTTCATTTCACCGAAGCGAAGTTCAGACCATTTTTGGTCCAACGTGCGCTGCCAATCAACCATAACCGCACCGATTGCGCCCTTGTCTGCAACGCGTTTCTTATAAGCCAGGGCAGCCGGAAAATAATATTTCTTTGTGTATTCGTGCAGCGTGCGGTTGGTAGAAAAGTGCGGGGTCAACCGCGCCATGCTTTCCCGCATTCGCTCAACCCATGCAACGGGAATGCCGCCCTCGTTACGCGTATAGAACTCGGGAATCACCTCGCATTCGAGCAATTTGTAGAGCGCCTCTGCCTCGACCGTATCCTGGGCCAGATCATCACCATGTTCCTGCCTGTCTCCTAACGCCCATCCCACTTCTGGCGTGTAGGCTTCTGCCCACCAGCCATCCAATTCCGACAGATTGATGCCGCCATTGACAAGCACCTTCATACCGCTCGTACCACAGGCTTCCCAGGGACGGCGAGGGGTATTGAGCCAGACATCCACTCCTTGTACCAATTTCTCTGTCAACTGCATATCGTAATCACTAAGAAAAATGACATGGGAGCGCGCCTCGGGCCGACGAATGAAACGCGTCCATTCCTGAATCAGGGCTTGGCCAACCCGGTCTGCGGGATGGGCCTTGCCAGCCATGATGAGCTGTACCGGACGTTGCGGATTTGTAAGCAGGCGCAGCAGCCTTTCTGGATCGTGAAGCAGAAGATTCGGTCTTTTGTAGGCTGCAAAACGGCGTGCAAATCCCAGCGTCAACGTATTGCAATCAAACAGATGCCTCGCACCTTCAACCCATTCTGGCACGGCGCCTGATGCCATCAGCTGTCGGGACAATCGTTCGCGGGCAAATTCAACAAGGGATGTGCGGGCCGCAGTGCGAAATTGCCAAAGTCTGACATCGGGCACACGGCGAATGTTCTGTTCCAGTTCGGTTGCCGATCCCAGCCAACGACGCTTGCCGCAGGCTTCCGTCCAAAGATCATCAGCCAGGGCAGAATCCCAGGTCGGCATATGGACGCCATTTGTTACGTGCCCAACCGGCACTTCCTCTGCCGGCCAGTAGGGAAACAGCAATTCAAAGAGGTGCTGACTCACTTTTCCATGCAATCGGCTTACCCCATTGACAGCCCCGCTTCCGCGGATTGCCAGATAGGCCATGTTGAATGGCTCTGATGCATCGTCGGGATTCTGACGACCCATGGCCAGAAAATTGCGGATCGTTATGCCAAGCTTCTGCTCGACATACACACCAAGATATTGTTCGATGAGGGCTGGGTCAAAACGGTCAAAACCAGCGGACACTGCCGTATGGGTTGTAAAGAGGTTGCCAGCACGAGTAACGGCCAATGCCACTTCGAAGGGTTGCCCCGTTTCCTGCATGAAACTGTACGCGCGTTCCAGCACCGCAAAGGCCGCATGCCCTTCATTCAAATGGCAGACTTCCGGCTTGATGCCAAGTGCCATAAGCAGGCGCCATCCGCCTATTCCCAGCAACATTTCCTGCTGTAGTCGCACTTCCAGCCCATCCGCATAAAGCTCGCTGGTAATGCCCCGGTGCGTGGGGTAATTGGCTGCATCATTGCTGTCGAGCAGGAACAACCTGGATATGCCAACTTGTACCTCCCAGGCGCGCAACCAGACCGAGTAACCGGGTAAGGCAATCTCCAACCGCAACCACTCGCCGTTTGCCTGACGCAAAGGTGCAATCGGCAATTGTCCAGGGTCGTTATATGGAAACAACGCCTGTTGCGCGCCATCCATGCCGATGACCTGATGAAAATAGCCTTGCTGGTAGAGAAGCCCCACGCCGATTACCGGAATGCCCAAATCGCTGGCAGCCTTAAGTTGGTCACCCGCCACGTTGCCCAATCCACCAGAGTAAATGGGCAATGCTTCGCTCAACATAAATTCCATGCTGAAATAGGCAATACAGCTTAGTTGGGATTGTGGGTAGGTATTCTGAAGCCACGCCGGGGCCTCCGCCGCTTCCCGTCTGATTTTCACCAAATCGTCAACGTCTTTTCGGAAGACGGGATCGGCTAAAATCAGTTGGAGTTTGTCGCGCGAAACCGTCTGGAGGACAACCCAGGGATTTAGAGTGCGTTCCCACAGAACAGGATCCAACTGCTTCCATATCCGGTCAGCGGCATGGTTCCAGGACGAACGCAAGTTAAGTGCAAGCCCGGCCAAGGCATCGAATCCGTCAATATTCCTGGATAGAAGACGCTGCTTTATGGGCTCGACCCGGGTTGGCTCGCTCATGACTGCTCATTCATGCGCGGTGGCCTCGAGAGCAGCAGTAACAATGGCCTGCGCTTCCGTCTGGATACGAGCCAGATGCTCCTTTCCTTGAAAGCTCTCGGCATAAATCTTGTAGACATTTTCCGTGCCTGATGGACGCGCTGCAAACCAGCCGCTCTTGGCAATCACTTTCAAACCACCAATGGATGCATGATTTCCAGGTGCCTGGGTGAGGATGCTCTGAATTTTCTCGCCAGCCAGCCCATCAGAACGCACCTGCTGTGGTGAAAGCCTGGCCAGCATTCGCTTTTGTTGCACTGTTGCAGGTGCATCAATACGATCGTAAACAGGATCACCAAACTCGCTAGCAAGCTCTCGGTAAATTTTACCCGGATCGCGGCCCATCCGCGCGGTCATTTCTGCCGATAGCAAAGCAGGGATTATGCCGTCCTTATCCGTTGTCCAGACAGTCCCATCCTTACGGCAAAAAGAAGCTCCGGCGCTTTCCTCTCCACAAAAACCAAGTGAACCATCGAGTAAACCGTCCACAAACCATTTAAAACCAACCGGCACTTCATGAAGTTTCCTGCCAATCTTTGCTGCGACAAAATCGATCATCTGGCTACTAACCACTGTTTTTCCAACAGCTGCAACCTTGCTCCACTTTGGTCGATGTTGGAACAGGTAGAAAATCGCGGCGCAAAGGTAATGGTTGGGCGGCAATAGCCCGGCGCTTTGCGTGACAATCCCATGCCGGTCATGGTCGGTGTCACAGGCGAAAGCAATGTCAAAACGATCCTTAAGGCCAATCAGGCTTTGCATTGCGTAGGAAGAGGATGGGTCCATTCGAATCTGACCATCCCAATCCACAGTCATGAATCGGAAAGTCGGGTCGACAACTTCGTTTACAACCGTAAGATTCAAGCCATACTGTTCGGCAATTGCATGCCAATAGTGAACCCCGGCGCCGCCAAGCGGATCAACCCCCATACTGATGTTCGCGCCACGAATCACATCCATATCAAGTACGTTGCCAAGATCACCCACGTAATTATTAAGAAAGTCATGCCGATGCGTTGTAGCGGCGTGCAGGGCCTGCCTCAAAAAAACCTTTTTCACGCCCTTCATGCCGTTTTTCAGAAAATCATTAGCCCTGGCTTCAACCCAGTCTGTCACGCCTGCGTCTGCTGGCCCACCATGGGGCGGGTTGTATTTGAAGCCACCGTTGTCAGGAGGGTTGTGCGAGGGCGTGATAATGATCCCGTCCGCAAAACCTGCAGCGCGTCCCCGGTTGTAGGTGATAATGGCGTGGGAAACGGCAGGAGTGGGTGTATATTCGTCGTGCTCCGCCACCATGACATCCACGTTGTTAGCAGCCAACACCTCCAGCGCGCTGCAAGATGCCGGTACAGACAGCGCGTGTGTATCCACCCCAAGAAACAACGGGCCATCTATGCCCTTCCACTTGCGGTAATCACAAATAGCCTGACTGATCGCCAGTACATGCCACTGATTGAAGGTGTTTTTAAAAGATGAGCCTCGGTGCCCTGAGGTGCCAAATGCAACCCGCTGCTCAGGAATTGAATAATCAGGCACATCAGTGAAGTAGGCCGAAATAAGTCTGGACACATCCACCAGCATTGCTGGTGTGGGCAGATTACCTGCCAGTGGGCTTACATTTGTAGCAGCATCTTGGCTCATGGACCTTACCCTCGTCGTACAAGTCAGGAGCTCTTGATAGCCTGGTTGATGATTGCTGAAGGATTAAGGCTATCGACCATCGAGCTTGGAATCAAAATCGTAACGCCACGCTCCTTGGTTGTCTCGTAGATAATGTTCATGGCTCGAAGTTGAAGCGCCTCTGGATGCCCGGCATAAATATCTGCAGCTTCGACAAATTTTCCAGCAATTGCAGCTTCTGCCGAACCAAGAATCACTCTCGCCTGCTTTTCGCGCTCGGCCTGGGCCTGACGAGACATGGCATCCTGCAAGGCCTCTGGGATGGCAACGTCGCGAATCTCCACCGAACTTACCGATATACCCCATGGTGCTGTTTTTTTGCCGATAGCCTCTTTTAATTGTTCGTCAGCTTCCTTGCGATCAGATAACAATGCAGACAACATCGACGAACCGATCATTTCGCGCAGTGAAGTTTGCGCAACCCGATCGATGGCCTCGCGATAATTAGTGATTGCCAATGCTGCTTTTTCAGCATCGTGTACATGCCAGAAGATGATCGCGTCAACGTTGACCGGAACAGTGTCCTTGGTAAGTGCCTGCTCAGCGTTAAATGCTGTAGTCTGGATACGACCGTCAATTACTGCGATGACATTGTCCAGGATGGGGATGATAGCAAACAAACCCGGCCCCCTTACGCTTTGCAGTTTTCCCATCCTCAGGATGACAAACTTCTGCCAGGCGTTGGCCATTTTCAGTGACAGTGCAATGATGGCAGCTGCGCCAAAGAATGGCAACGCAAGATAGGGGTTTTCCCATCGGCCGGTAGCGAGTCCCGCGAGAACAAAGATCAAGACCATGAATGATGTGATTGGATTCATTTTCATTGCTCCTTGTTATTAAGTTACAACTACGAGTAAAAAGTTTACTTCCTTATCGACTATCAAAAAATCTAATGGCGTTTAGTAGCTCATGAAAATTGTAAATAATGTAATCAGGCTTTACGCCCCCCTTCTCCTGTGTTCCCTGATTTGACTTGAAAAAAACTGTTCTTAACTTGAGTTTCTGCGCCCCATACACATCGCGGTACATGTCGTTTCCAACAAACAGAACATCTGACGGCTCCATTTTCATGGCTGCCAATGCTGCTGCAAACAGGCGTTCATCAGGCTTGCGGAACCCCAGGTTTCCAGAAATGATGATCGGATCAAAATAGCCAGACAAACCGACGGCGTTGAGTTCGGGGACTGCGTAGGCGGCTTGGCCATCTGAAATGATTGCCAGATGATAGTTTTGGTGTAGTTGCCGGATCGTGTCTTCTACACCGGGATAGAGTTGCAGCCGAAAGCGCGATGCGGCACGGTGTGTTTCTGCAAGTATTCCCGGGAGCTGTTCAAGTTTTTCAGTTGGCAGTGCGCGCGTAAAGTCCGTCGAATGCTGAGCAATGATCTCACGGAATATATTGATGATATCAACTTCCGGGTAACGAGTGACGTTCTTTGCTCGCTGTTCCTTCATTATTTGAAAATAAAAATACTTTACTACATTGGGTTCTAGCGATATACCTTGATACGATAGTAGATTACTGATAACGCGATACACGTCGTCATGCCATTCGTTTGTATGGATATCAATAAGCGTTCCATTGATATCAAACATAATGCCTTTGATCGTCATTAAAATCTCCTCAGGCATTCTTTGGCCTCAAAGATCAGGCGCTGTCGGTATTCTGATTCCACCCAGCTGTTTCTTGCAATGCGCAGTAATGTAATTCCCATGTAGAACGGTGTTTTACTGGTAATCGACTGAAAGGCACTGTCACGGTTTGGAAAGTGGCAGGCATATTCCCACAGGAAATGGCCGATATAAGGTTCGGCAGCGTATTTGTTGCCTGTTGCACGCATGAAAAAATGCTTTAATTCACCGGCGATACGCCCAGTGTCGAAAACACGATCGGCGTACTTGGTTCTTTCCAGATCAAACGTTACAACTTCCAGTCCATTCCCGAGCATGAAGTTTTCAGGTGTTGCGTCCCCATGGACAAGTACTTTCTGGTCAGCCCACATCCTTGGTTGATTGCGCCACTGGTCGCGCAACCAGTACAATTCGCGCGACTCGTCGTTCCCGATTGCCTTTATTTTAAGCAGCTTTCCCACCAGACGGTCCATATAATCACAGTCTTGATGAAACTCGACCCCGGCACCCATGGCTGTTCGATTGTGAAAAGTTGCCAGGAAGTACGCGAGTGCAGTTAGCTTGTAGTAAAGCTTTCCATAATCCCCGCTTAGAATCACCTCCAGGATCACTTCGCTTAGCAGTTGTCCCTCACAACATTCAGTAACCAGAAGTGCGTTCATAGAGTAGTTGCGACCAAGCGGCCTGACCACCCGGTGATGACACTCCTTCAACCCATACTCGCGCATCATGCAAAGATTGTCGAATTCACGCGTTAGGCGTGAGCACGCCTTCTCTGTGTCTTTCTGTCGTGATGACAGAAAAAACTTGCCTATAACCTTTGTACCGGAATAGCGGTCTTCATACAGATACACGTCATTTGAGGCGTTAAGCCTGAATACACGATACTGAGAACCGGGCGAGACACCACTTACCTGAGGCTGTATGTCATGCTGGAGATAACCATGCAGCGGATCGTGTTCTGGTAGGCGCCCAAGGTAAGTTCCATTCATTGCTGTTTATGCCATGATCTCATATAGTCTGTATCTTTAGACACTTACCATTGCACCGTCCGTACGCCAGCGTACAGAGTTTTTTGACTAATCAATACACCATAAAGTTTTGATCACGCCCTTGTTTTATTTTGTTACCAAATGAGCGCAAATATCACTTCACAACCCGCTGTCAATGGGGCCCCCTCATCAAGTGGGCTTACGAGCGATGAGGCGCGCCGCAGGCTAGGAACGTACGGACCAAATGCAATGCCGGAAACGACATCGCATCCTTTGCATAGGGCATTGAATAAGCTATGGGCCCCCGTTCCCTGGATGCTTGAGGCGGCGATCGTGCTTCAAGTGGTGCTTGGTGACAATGTCGAAGCAGCCATCATTGCGTGTCTCCTGATATTCAATGCGGTTCTCGGATATTTTCAGGAAAGCCGCGCTCAGGCCACTCTTGAAGCATTAAAGTCACGGCTTGCGTTGAACGCATCCGTAAAGCGCGACAATCGCTGGGTAATCCTTCCCGCTACCGACCTGGTGCCGGGTGATGTGGTAAAACTTTCACTTGGCGGGGTGGTTGTTGCGGATGTACGCCTGACCGAAGGGCAAATCCTGCTCGACCAATCCATGCTTACCGGCGAGTCAATACCCATCGAAGCCGGCCCTGGTTTGCAGACGTATGCAGGTGCATTGGTGCGCCGTGGCGAGGCAATGGCAGAGGTTACAGCCACAGGAACTCACACCAAATTCGGCCGCACTGCAGAGCTTGTTAGAACTGCCCATGTCACAAGCTCCCAACAAAAAGCGGTTATGCGCGTAGTACGAAATCTTGCCGCATTCAATGGCGTAGTCATTGTGATTCTGGTGGCTTATGCCTACTTTTTAAAGCTGCCCCTAACCGAAGTCATCCCCCTCATCCTGACGGGTATTCTGGCTTCCATACCCGTTGCACTACCAGCCACATTTACCCTGGCATCAGCGCTGGGCGCCCGGGCTTTGGCCAGGCTGGGTGTTCTACCGACCCGCCTCTCTGCAGTGGACGAAGCAGCAACGATGGATGTTCTGTGCGCCGACAAGACGGGCACACTGACGCGCAACGAGTTGACGGTAACGACAGTCCATCCGATGCCGGACTATGATACTGCGCACGTGCTCATGCTGGCCGCATTGGCCTGTTCGGATGGCGGGCAGGATCCGGTTGATACGGCCATCCGCGCAGCCGCCAGCGGCAAAGACAACGCCAAAGCACTTCACCTCGTGAAGTTTTTACCGTTCGATCCGGCAACAAAAATGTCCGAAGCAACTGTTACCAACTCAAACGGTGAGACACAGCGCATAGTAAAAGGCGCCTTTGCCGTGGTTATCAGCCTGGCAGAGCCGTCCCCGTCAGCAACAACAGCAGCGAACGAACTGGAAGCGAAGGGCTTCAGAGTTTTGGCAGTGGCTGTTGGATCCTCTGCGGCGATGAAGCTGGCCGGATTGATTGCACTTAGCGATCCACCCCGAACAGACTCGGCTGCGCTCGTAACCGAATTGCGCACGTTAGGCGTAAGCACCGTCATGGTGACAGGCGACGCACCGGCAACGGCAACCATTGTGGCCCATGCAGTAGGGCTGGGCGGAGCCACTTGTCCACCAGGGCCCATTCCGGACGATGTCCACCCAGAAACATTTTCGGTGTTTGCTGGCGTACTTCCGGAGGACAAGTACAAATTGGTCAAGGCTTTTCAGAAAGGTGGCCACATCGTCGGTATGTGCGGAGATGGCGCAAACGACGCACCGGCCTTGCGTCAGGCACAGATCGGTATTGCAGTCATGACAGCAACGGACGTTGCCAAATCTGCCGCAGGGATGGTACTGACTGAACCAGGACTTGGCGGCATTGTTGCTGCAGTTAAAGAGGGGCGGGTGACGTTTCAGCGTATCCAGACCTACACGCTAAACTCCATCATCAAAAAAATTGTGACGGTACTTTTCCTGACTCTGGGGCTGTTAATAACAAAACACGCCATTTTAACCCCAATGCTCATGGTCATTGTAATGATCACCGGGGATTTTCTTTCAATGTCGCTAACGACCGACAATGTACGAACATCCCCCCAACCCAATACCTGGTACATAGGTAAATTGACGATAGCAGGGATCGTCATGGGAATGTGTCTGCTGGTCTTTTGCACTGGTGTCCTGGCCATCGGAAAATTTGAATTGAATCTTGGAATCGCAGAGCTTAGAACACTGTCATTTGTGTCACTGGTATTAGGAAGCCAGGCAACGCTTTATGCCATTCGAGAACGTCGGCATTTGTGGGGCACTCCCCCAAGCCTTACGCTAGCCGCGTCTTCTTTGGTTGATATTCTTATCACCTCTACTTTGTCCATTGGCGGCTTTGCAATGGCATCCCTGCCAGCCTTGGTAGTGGCCGGCACGCTTGTTGCGGCGATCGCGTTTGCGTTCGTTCTGGATACGGTAAAGATTTTGGCGTTCTCTCGCTTGAAAATTGCGTAGAGCGTCTATTATTTCCAAGACCTTTGAGGGAGGTTACATGTCGATATCTCTGGAAAAACTGGTACAAACAGTGGCTGAACTGACGGTACGCGGCAAGGGAATCCTTGCGGCCGACGAGAGTACTGGCACTATAGAGAAACGCTTCAAGGCAGTTAACGTGACATGCACGGAAGATACCAGGCGTGATTACCGGGAGTTGCTTTTCTCAACACCTGATTTGTGCACGTTCATTAGCGGAGTCATCCTGTTTGAGGAAACCCTGAATCAAAAAAATACGGCAGGCGTGGCGTTGCCCAAAATGCTGGCAGCACAGGGCATCGTACCCGGCATAAAAGTGGACCTGGGAACTGTACCATTACCGGGTTTTCCGGGGGAGAAAGTGACGCAAGGATTGGACGGCCTGGCGCAGCGATTAAGCGAATATAAGAAATCAGGCGCACGTTTCGCCAAGTGGCGCGCAGTAATCAGCGTTGGTGCAGGCATCCCAACCTACTCCGCGATTGCAGCCAATGCGCACGCCTTGGCACGATACGCGGCCATTTGCCAGGAACAAGGCCTTGTACCCATCGTTGAACCGGAAGTTCTTATGGATGGAGACCACACGTTGGAAACCAGCGCGCGCGTTACAGAAGAAGTGCTGCACGCTGTGTTTCGCGCACTGTTCCTGCAACGGGTCGTTTTGGAATGCATGCTTTTGAAACCCAGCATGGTCATCCCGGGCAGTACGTGCCCAACTCAGGCCACACCCCAACAGGTGGCACAGGCTACCCTGTCCTGCCTGCGACGCACCGTGCCTGCAGCAGTGCCGGGAATTAATTTTCTCTCAGGTGGTCAGACCGAGTTTGTGGCAACAGCAAATCTAAACGCCATGAATACTGCCTCGGAAGGACTGCCCTGGATGTTGAGCTTTTCCTACGGACGCGCCTTACAGGCCCCCGTACTTGCGGCATGGCGGGGAAAGTCGGAAAACAAAACAATCGCGCAACAAGCCCTGTACCAACGTGCAAAACTGAATGGCGCGGCCTGCCAGGGGCAATACACGGCCGCTATGGAGAATGCTTGAAAATTGTCATTTACCAAAAGGACAGAATAAGGGATGAACAAAAGCAATATTGCAGCTCGATCTGACGCGCTGGTTCTGTTTGGCGTGACAGGCGACCTTGCATACAAAAAAATATTTCCCGCACTCTATGCGATGGCCAAACGTGGCGTTCTTAACGTTCCGGTGGTTGGTATTGCCACATCTGATTGGAACCTGACGCAACTTCGTAAACATGTCACGGACAGCATAAAGCAATTCAGCAGGATTGATGACCGCCCAGCACTTCATCATCTGCTTTCTTTGTTTCGCTATGTCGCCGGCAACTACAACGATCCCGGCACATTCAGTGCACTCAGGAAAATCCTTGGTAATGTCAGGCGCCCGGCCCACTACCTTGCCATTCCACCTGCGCTATTTGCTACTGTAATCAAAGGCCTTGGCGCTGCGGGTCTTGCAGGTCAGGCGCGCGTCATTGTGGAAAAGCCATTCGGACGCGACCTGGCTTCGGCGCGAAGCCTCAATAGCGTTGCAAGGTCGGTATTTCAGGAAGATTCAATCTTTCGCATTGATCATTACCTTGCGAAGGAAGCGATCATGAATCTGTTGTATTTTCGCTTTGCCAATTCTTTCCTGGAACCGATCTGGAACCGAAATTACGTGGCCAGCGTGCAGATAACCCTTTCCGAAAACTTTGGCATTGAGGGGCGAGGTGCTTTCTACGAAACCGCTGGTTGTCTGCGCGATGTCATTCAAAATCATCTTTTTCAAATTGTTGCACTGCTAGCCATGGAACCACCGACCTATAGAGGTTTTGGTGCTGTACACGGAGAAACAACTGATGTTTTCCAGGCGATGCGTGCGCTAAGCCCGGACGATGTCGTACGTGGTCAATACGCTGGTTACCGTAGCGAACCGGGCGTAGCAAAGCATTCCAACGTCGAAACATTTTGCGCTTTGCGGCTTTTTATCGATTCGTGGCGCTGGGAAGGGGTGCCTTGGTACTTACGGTCAGGCAAGTTTCTGGCCCAGACTGCCACCGAGGTGATCGTTCAATTAAAGCCGCCGCCTCAGCGATTGTTTGCCGATTCGGCCCCTGTGTCCGGCCGAGCCAACTATTTACGTTTCCGGTTATCTCCTAACTCCGCAATTGCCCTTGCTGCACGAGTCAAGCGCGCAGGAAAGGATTTTGTTGGCGACCAGCGTGAACTTTATCTGGTTGATGAACGGCCGGGGGAGGAAACTCCTTATGAGCGACTTCTGGACGATGCCATGTCCGGCAACGGTGCGCTTTTTACCCGCGAGGACGCGGTTGAAGCCTCCTGGGCTGTGGTCGAGCCCGTCCTCAATACCCCCTACCAAATTCACCCTTACCGACGTCACAGCTGGGGGCCAAAACAAGCCACCGCGCTTATAGCCAGGGATGGCAGCTGGCACAACCCAAGTCTGGATGAGGCGTAGAGATGATGAACCCCGCACAGCAGCTACACAACCTGGGTCAAGGCCTCTGGCTGGACAACATTACGCATACGCTCCTTACAAGCGGTACCCTTGGCCGGTACATCAAAGAGTTTGCGGTGACTGGGCTCACCTCCAATCCAACGATTTTTGATCAGGCAATCAAGAGCACCAGCTATTACGCCGATGTCATCCGAAAAAAAACCATTGAAGGAAAATCAGGCGAAGCGTTGTTTTTCGAACTGGCTCTGGAGGACCTGATCCAGGCCGCCGAATTTTTCCGTCCGGTTTACGAATCGACAAACGGCATGGATGGCTGGGTATCGCTGGAAGTATCTCCATTGCTTGCAAACGATACCCCAGGGACTGTATCAGCAGCTGTTCAGCTTTTCGAACGTGCGCAACGTCCCAATCTTTTCATCAAGATTCCAGGTACCCGCGCAGGGATCCCCGCAATAGAAGAAGCAATCTTCAGGGGGGTTCCGGTAAACGTCACCCTTCTGTTCTCCCGTGAACACTACATCGCAGCCGCCGAAGCATACATGCGTGGCATCGAACGGCGAATTGCCGCTGGCCGTGATTCACGTGTTGCTTCCGTAGCATCAATTTTCGTCAGCCGGTGGGATGTAGCAGTTAACGACCGGGTTCCAAACAAGCTTCGCAACCACCTTGGCATCGGCATTGCCATGCGTACGTACAAATCCTACCGCGATCTGCTGGCATCAAAGCGCTGGCAAAAACTGGCAGCATCCGGTGCCCGACCGCAACGTTTGCTGTGGGCCAGCACCGGCACCAAGGACCCTGCTGCCCCTGATGTTCTTTACGTCCAAGCACTGGCAGCACCTGATACGGTCAACACCATGCCGGAAAAAACATTACTCGCCTTCGCACAGCACGGAAAAGTAGAGCATACTTTATCGGTTGATGGGGGCGATGCTGAAATTATGCTTGCAAAGTTTACTCATGCGGGCATTGATTATGACACGCTCGCGACTGCCCTCCAGCGCGAAGGCACCGCCGCTTTTTCAAAGTCATGGGATGATTTGATGCAGTGCATTGGAAGTCTGGCAGGCAATCCCCTGTAACTGAACAAGGACAAACAAATGATCAACCGCCAGCTACCAAAGCGCTACGTCGCCCTCATTATCCTCGCTGCCACCTTGGGTGTGCCCCATGCAATGGCCTTTAGTTTTGGAAACCTGATGGGCACAATGGGAGGGGGCAGCGCTGATGTCGGCGCAGATGATCTGGATGCCTTTGTCCGATCTGCTAACGCCATGCAAAATCTCATGGACAGATCAACTTCTATTCTCGTCCGCTGCCTTGCTGACAAGGAAACTATTGCAATGATCGAAACGGATAAAAAGGCCGCCAATGAAGTGGCAGATCCAGTAGCAAGGCGGGCCAGAATTATGGAAGTGAAAAAGAGCAAACAGGTGGTGCTAAGTGACACCCTGAGCGACGATCGATTGATGACCGTACTCCAGAGCATGGACACCGATCAAAAAAAGGTATTGGGTGCAGCTGCCTTTAACTACTCACTTGCCCTGTTGCGTGGTAAGTCCCTCATGGAACAATCCAAAATTCTTACCGCCAATTTGTCGTCTAATCCGGCAATGCAATCCACCCTGCGCAACGTCAAGGAGACTGAATATAACGTATCAAATCAAGTCTCCTCAGCATCGACAATCGCTGACAAGCTATCTTATATCTTCCAGTCTGTTGGCATGAAAGGACCGGTTTCCAAGGATGAACTTCCAAAAATTACCACTCCATTCCCGGATCGCCAAGCCATACCTTGAGAAGACGGAGCGTTAAGTGAATATCAGCAAATTTGCTGTGGCCGCAATTGCGCTGTGGCTTATCACAATGGCCGTAATGGTGTGGTTCTTCGTCCATGGAAATGTCATAAAAGGAACAGATGATCGCACTGCCATCGTACTACAGCCCAGTGAGCGGGCCATGATTTTGCGAGAGATGCGTGGTATGTTATCGGCCACACAAGGAATTGTTGAAGGCATCAATCGGGCAGACATGTCACTGGTTGCAAAGTCCTCTCGTGCAGCTGGTATGGCATCGTCTGCCGATGTTAACCCTATCCTCATGGCCAAACTTCCCATGCCCTTCAAATCGATGGGCATGAGCGTTCACCACCAAATGGATGCAATTGCCCAAGCGGCTGAAACAGGAACACCCACGCCAGAGCTTTTGAAGATGGTAAGCACCATGCTGACTTACTGCGTTGGTTGCCACTCTGCGTGGCAGCTTAAGGCTGGAGACTGAAACGTGTGTATTTCAACTACTTCCGCCCCCACCACCCCTTCCACCGCGCCCGAATACTTCCAGCTCCATCTGGTCATTGACGGTGGTAACTCCTGGAACACTGGCCGCAATCTGGATTGCTTGAAATAATTCCCCGGGTTCAAAAACAAATCCCGATAGCGTGACTACGCCCCGGCGTACGCTGACCTCAATATGCCTTGCGTAAATGTTTGGATCATCGGCAAGTTTTTGGATTACTGCAAGCTCGATTTTATTATCCTCGGCAATCTCAAAGGCATTTCGAGGCGGTGCTGTAGCACACGCTGCGATGAAGGAAGCAAGCGTGATCAACAATGAAATAGAGCTAATTTTTCTCAATAGAATCATGGGCGCTCCTTTTACCATTTCGGTATGGATGGCTATTTAATACTGCACGGTTCCATGAATCGCGGTCATGATTTGTAGTTAATCGAATTAAAAACTGACTACCTTGGTATATTACTCTAATATGCATAGCTAGACTGATAAATCCATAGAAAAACCGACCTTACAATGAAAGACATATTAGACTTCCTGAAAGATCACGGTGAACAGCTGGATTCGGAAATCGCCTTGGGCACGGGTATCCCCATTGCAAAAGTACACGTTCTTTTGAAGGCACTTGCGGCAAAAGGAACGGTAATGGCATGCCATTTGATCAGGTTTGAGAAGGGCAAGAAAGTCGAGGGAATCAGTTGCCGTTTAGCAGGGTACACCCCTCCAGCGGCACCGGGCAGAAAACCAAAGATACACTTGAAACCGTCGTAATTCCCCGCCTCATTTCTGAATCGGGGAACACGCAGTCCGTGCCACCAATTACTGGCTATTTCAGATGGTTTGAAATCAGTTTGGTCATTTCAAACATGGAAACCTGCTTCTTTCCTCCGAATACAGCTTCCAGTTTTGCATCAGCGTTGATCATGCGACGGTTTACCGGGTCCTGTAATTTGTGCTTCTTGATGTAATCCCATATTTTTTTCGTGATCTCTGTACGAGGCATGGGTCCGGTGCCAACGATATTTGCTAACGCGGTTGACAGGGTTACGGGCTTCATGAAACCAGCGTTTGATTTGACTTCCTTCTTTGCTGTTGTAGCCATGGAATACTCCTCCAGGTTCTCGGGTAGAATTTGCGCTTTGGGCGCAAGATTGAATGGAATGCCGGGTAGATTCTATCCTACTTTACACTTGATGGATGCGAATGATTGTTTTGAGTCAGGGGCATTTCACCTTGCGTTATCAGCGCTTCAAACTGACCAATTGGTACCGGTTTGCCAAATAAATACCCCTGGTACTGGGTGCAGCCACTGTTAAGAAGCATTTGTAGCTGCTGCTCGGTCTCCACCCCCTCGGCAATAACCTCCAGATTCAGGCTTTTTGCCATGGCTATGATGGTGCGTACAATTGCCATATCGTTACTGTCAACGGCAATATCGCGCACAAATGACTGGTCAATCTTGAGTTGATGAAGGGGTAGTCGTTTAAGATATTGCAGGGACGAATAGCCGGTACCAAAATCGTCCAGGGTAAACCGCACACCGATTTCCTTCAATGCGTTCATGGTTGCAATCGCGTCCTCAATATTTTCCAGCAGCGCACTTTCGGTCAGTTCGAGCTTAAGCAGCTTCGGGTTGATGGCATGCCCTTGCACAGCGGTTTTTACCTGTGCCGCAAAATCTGCCTGACGAAATTGCCTGGCGCTGACATTCACCCCCAGAACAAACTCGCGGGTGTAATCCTCATTCTGCCATGCCTTGAGTTGGGCACAAGCCGTCTCCAATACCCACTGCCCAATCGGCAATATCAGTCCGGTTTCTTCTGCCAGCGTAATGAATTTCTCCGGAAAAATCAGGCCTCGATCCGAATGGTTCCAGCGAATCAGTGCCTCAGCTCCTATGGGCTGCAGAAAGCTATCCAGCTGGATTTGGTAATACAGCTCAAACTGCTGGCAATCCAGCGCCTTGCGCAATTCACCTTCCAAGACAACCCGCGCGGTGACGGTTTCCTGCATCTGTTCATCAAAAAAACGCAGAGTGTTTCGGCCGGCTTTCTTGGACTGGTACATGGCAATGTCGGCTTGTTTCAGAATTTCGTCTACAGACTGCATGTGGTCATTGAATAGTGCTATACCAATGCTGCACGTGCTGTGGTATTCATGTGGTGCAAGCTGGTAGGGCTCACTGAGTGTTGCGACAATTTTTTCGGCAATCGCTTCGGTATGCGTTGCCGCTTCGAATTCATCCCTGCTCAGATTTTCCAGCATCACCACAAACTCGTCACCGCCAATGCGTGCCACAGTGTCTTCTACCCGTACACAGGATGTCAGGCGGGTAGCTGTCTGCTTCAATAGCAAATCTCCCAGGGCATGCCCGAAGGTATCATTAATGGTCTTGAAGTTATCCAGATCAATGAACAAAATGGCCCCCGTTCGCTTACTGCGCACACTGGATGCCAATGCTTTCTGAAGACGATCAGAAAGAAGCCGCCGATTGGGCAGTTCTGTCAGTGGATCATAGAAAGCCAGATTATTGATCTTGTCCTGTACTTCCTTCCATTCGGTAATATCAAAGACGATGCCGTTAATCTTTGATGGCTGGCCCTGTTCATCGCGCACCAGCCTGCCGCGGGTAGCAATGTAGTGGATGCTGCCATCGGGCCAGACTATGCGGTATTCCGCTTCATATGGAATATTCTGCTTTATGGTCTGGGCCATTTTGGATTTCAGTGTTTCCAGGTCATCGGGATGGACGACCTTGAAAAATTCCTGCGCAGTGCCAGTGAACTTTGTTGGATCGATCCCCAGAAGATGGCATGTTTGGTCGTCGAAATGCCGTTTGTTTGCAATGAGATCAAAACTCCATACGCCCATTTCTGCAGATCGTAACGCAAGATCAAGGCGAGCCTGGTTTTCCTGTAACACCTTTGCGGCACTCACTCGCTCTGTAATGTCACGAACAATCAGGAGATCAGCCATCTTCCCGGTCCATGTGGTCAGAGCGTTGCTGACCTCAACCGGTACTCTGGACTGATTTTTTCGAACAAGCCTGATTTCGTAAGCTCCCGCTTCTGCCCCTGTGAACACAGCAGCGTGAATGTCATCAATCACCTTAGCATCATCAGCAGCAATAAGCTGCTTGATGTTCATGGCCAGCAGTTCTAAGCTTTGGTATCCGGTTATTTCAGCGATCTGGTTGTTGGCATAGACAATAGTCCCAGCCATATCTGCAATCAGCATTCCATCGTTGGCATTTTCAGCTAGCGCTCTGAAATTGATTTCACTTCTTTGCAATTCTTCTTCCTTGATAGCTAACGAACCTACCATGGAATCAAAAGCCTTGCTCAACGCGCCAATCTCGTCGTTCGTCTTAATGCCCAGTGCCTTATAATTTTCCAGATTGCCGTGCAAGGTTGCCACATGTCTGGTAATGGTCAGCAGCGGATTTGTGAAACGTCTCATCAAGAACCAGACAAGAAATAATACAAGCGCTGTAACAACAATGATTCCCTCGATAAAGTAGGTGCGTGCCCGATAAAATGGAGCATATGCTTCAGCCATTGGGTAGTTGGAACCCAGTATCCATCCAGTTGGGTTGACACGCTTGAATGTAACAAACATTTTGCTGCCAAATGATGTGACGGTTTCACCACTTCCCTCAAATCCATCGACTGCCTTGTCAAGCATGATGTTGGTGCCACGAGCTTGCCCGGGCTTAAGGATGCGGTCTTTAAAGGGGCTCATAATAATCATGCGATTTTTATCGCTAAGAAAAAGATATCCTGTTTGCCCATTCTTGATATTGAGCAAATCAGCAAAAATGTTTTGTCCCATAAGAAGGAAGCTGCCCTGAAGAATGGCAACGAGTTTTCCTCTTTTATCGAAGATGGGTGCGGTTATCGCCAACGCCGGCTCGCCGGGATGGTGAGTGGCTAGAAAGGGCTGCGAAATATAGGGTTTCCTTGTAGCGACTGTTTGCTGGTAATACTCGCGAAACGCGAGATCAAATCCGCGCCGATTGGCCAGATAAGGACTTTCTGCAATCAGCTTTCCTCCTTTTGAAATCAGAAAAACGCCATTATCAAATAGGGTATGTAGGCCTTTTTGGGCATCTAAAAAACGCTGTGCTGCATCGGGATCCTTTATAGCTTTTGAGGGAGTTGATTCAGCAGTAGCTACAAGAATGTTTTGAGCAATTTTCATTTTTTCTTCGATGTTTTTTGCTACCGCTGACACCAAAGAAAACTGATCTTTTTCTAATGTATTTCGGAATTCAGCTTCAAAATAGGAGAGCGTGGCAAAGGAAATCAGCCCGACGAACGTTATAAACAGCGCCGAAATTGCAAACGCCATCCTGGCTCTAAGGCTGAAATATTTCAACAATCCTCCACTCATCGGTTGCTCGGTTTGTGATGGCCGAGTCGTTGTATTTGAATCTGCTGAAAGTATGCCATGTCAAGCAGTCAAAGTCAGACTTATTCACGGCGATCCAACTTGCAGCTAGTCAGCCTGCTTAATGGTCATGACACCGTTATGCAAGTTAACATCCATACGGTTAAGAAATGACATCCCAAGAAGCGCGTCTGCCCCGGTCAGTTGCGGAACAATAGTTGCAGCAACATCAGATGCCTCAATGCCACCCAGTTTTACACTTTCAAGCCTTGTCATATAGCCGACACTATTGCCATTTGCGGTTTGCGTCTGGATTGCGTTGTGACTCTTTATGCCAATCTTGTCCGCCAGCGCCTGAGAGATAGCCACTTCTGTTGCCCCGGTATCGACCAGAACAATGACTTTGACTCCGTTTATAAACGCTTCGGCATGATAGTGTCCGGAGAGATCCCGGTTCAGGACAATCTGGTTTGATGAGCCAAGTTTTTCTGCGGTATTGGGGTTGAACTTTCCAGAAATGTAGAAATAGACCGCGCCAAAGAAAAACAGCCACGCCACTACGGAGAGTAGTGTTCTTAATTTGTGCATGGCTTAATATTTATTTGTTCTTTCAAACTTCGTGAGCCATTTTCTAAATCGATTTTATTTTCAATCAAAAACTGTTTCGAATTCCAACCATAAATCCGTGGGGAAGTGCATTCAACACAAAGGGGCTGTCCCGGTTATGGGCAAGATAACCCGTAGCCCCACCCAGAGCAAAGCCAGCCAATACATCTGACTGCCAATGCCCTTGTACCTTCATGCGGGCAATGCCATCATAAACCGGCAGCAGTTCAAGTGCGTAGACTGCGGGAGAATCCTGGCGATACTCGAGTACGAACGGGGTGACAATGGAACTGACTGTTGCCACTTCACCGCTGGGAAAACTGTAGTGCGAACCGCCCTGAAACCACTGATTGGGATTGTCGGTCTGGGCGGGCCTCGCACGCGTGAAGACATGCTTGAGTGCTTCCGCCGAGATGCCAGCCAGAGCGGAAGAGTCGATGGACTGCCAGAAGGTTTTTCCCAGGCGAGTATCCCCTCCCTCCCACACTGCGCCGCCAACCTCACCTACGACCAAAAGGCCAAGCAACGCATTTTGGTTACTACGCGCCCAGATGCCGCTGTTATCGTAGCTTAGTTTCTCGTCAATACCCAGAATTCCGCCTGCAGCAAGTGTTGGCACTGATGTCGTCAAACACAATGACAAAAGTCCAACCCTCAGGCAAAGATTAAACCTGTCGTAACAAGTCCGATAATCAAACCGGTTATCCACGTTCCCCCCTACGCACCACAGTCGCCCCTGGTGAGTGAAACTCTAGCACTGTACCGGCGTTTTGGCAGCCTCCCCGACCCCCTTGCTAACACTCTCTCCATCTTTATCCCTTAATGTCCAGAAGGATACTGACGAAAACATCGTTAAAATGCCCAATGTAAGAAATGTGTAGTGCAATGCGCCAGTGACAGAAGCTTGATCGGATTGCAGCAGATCGCCAAGATACCAGGCGGTTACCAGCGATCCGCAAGCCACACCAAAACTCATTGACATCTGCTGCAATGTACTGGCAATTGTACTGGCCATGGCTGAATCCGCAGCTGTGATGTCTGCATAAGCCATTGAATTCATGCTAGAGAATTGTAGCGAATTGAAAAACCCCTGGATCAGACCTAGGCAGACAATCATGATAATCGGCGTTGTGGAAATAATGCTGGCAAACATGCAAATTGTTATGCCTATCAGCAACGTATTGATGATCAAAACTTTCCGGTAACCAAATCGCCGGAGCACCCTGATCGATATCAGTTTCATTCCCATGGCCGCTGCAGCTGCCGGCATCATGAGAAGGCCTGATTTCCAGGCAGGGAATCCAAGACCAAGTTGATAGAGCAATGGCAGTAAAAGCGGGAGGCCACCTAAACCAAGCCGTGTGATAAAACCACCGACCACAGAAACCCGGAATGTGCGCACACGAAAGAGTGTTAGACGCAATAGCGGGTAGCGCGTTTGATGTGCATGCCAACCGTAGGTACCTAACAAAATTATTGACAGCAGGAACAGGATCACTGCTGAGCTCACTTCAAAATGGTGTGCGCCAAATACTTCCAACAGCCACGAGAGCAATGCCGTTCCAGTACCAAACAACACGAGCCCGATTACATCCAGGGGTCTGGGATCTTCTCCGTAATAGTCTGGCATGTGACGATGAATCAAAAACAGCGCTGCCAGCCCTACCGGAATGTTGATAAAGAAGATTGTTCGCCATGGCATCCAGTGCACGATCAAGCCACCGATTGTCGGACCAAGCATTGGCCCGATCAACGCCGGGATAATCACAAAATTCATTGCCACCAATAATTCCGACTTTTCAAAAGTGCGAATGATTGTCAGTCGGCCGACCGGCATCATCATTGCAGCCCCCATCCCCTGCAGGATACGTGCTGCAACCAGCATGGGCACGTTCAAGGACAGCCCGCAGAGCACGGAAGATAATGTGAAAATTGCCACTGCGGTTGCAAATACGCGTCGAGTACCGAAGCGATCGGCCATCCAGCCACTGACAGGAATACATACAGCCAAACTCAGGATGTAACTGGAGACAACAGCTTTAAGGCTTAACGGGGCCACATTAAAGCTCTCCGCCATGGAGGGGACCACCGTATTGATGATGGTTGAGTCAAGCTGTTCCATGAACAGGGCAATTGCCACCACCCACGGAAGATAATATTTGACTGACCTGCCATCCATTTGAATACCTACTCAAGATTGCAATGCATTAAACAGTTAATCTTACTTGATCCTACAAAACCATTGAATAATTTACTATCTCAAAAATCACTTCACAGTGATCCTATTGCTTGTTTGAGCGTATATTAGTGGGTTGGGGGGTGTAAAAACGCAGGGAGCCAGTATGAACAACACGCAGCAAACAGCACAACCCCAGGTCAATATTGACCCGGTATGTGGCATGACGGTTTCAACGGACAGTAAATACCATCATGTTCATGCCGGTCATACCTATTATTTCTGTAATGCAAAATGCCTGACCAAGTTCCAGGAAGCTCCAGCAAAATACCTCAACAAACAGGTCGTTGCAGTAGCCCCGGCAACCTCGAAACCCGGAAGTAATGTTTATACCTGCCCAATGCACCCGGAAGTAGTAAGTAATGGGCCGGGTAGCTGTCCCATCTGTGGCATGGCGCTGGAGCCTCTTGACGCTACGACAGAAGACAACGCTGAATTGAACGATATGACGCAACGCTTCTGGGTGAGCGCAGCGCTGGCGTTGCCGGTGCTAGTGTTGGCGATGGGTTCGGATCTGTTGCCGCAAACAATCCCACAATTCGTGTCAATGCGCACGTTGCAATGGCTGGAATTTGCTTTGGCTACTCCGGTGGTATTGTGGGGTGGCAAGCCCATCTTCCAGCGCGGCTGGGCCTCCATAATCAGCCGTAACCTCAATATGTTCAGTCTGATCGCCCTTGGCGTTGGGGTGGCCTGGAGCTATAGCATGGTCGCAATGCTACTGCCGGATATTTTTCCAATGGCTATGCGAAGCATGAAGGGAACAGTGCCTGTTTATTTCGAAGCGGCAGCGATGATCATGGTGTTGGTGTTACTTGGACAGGTGATGGAATTACGCGCGCGAAGTCAAACCAGTGCCTCAATCAGAATGCTGCTAAATCTAGCTCCGAAGACAGCACGCGTTGTACGCACTGATGGCAGCGAACAAGACATTCCACTGGAACAAGTAAAACCGGATGACATACTGCGCGTGCGTCCCGGTGAAAAGGTTCCGGTAGACGGAGTGGTGCTAGAAGGGACAAGTGCGCTGGACGAATCCATGGTGACCGGAGAATCCATTCCTGTGGAGAAAACCACCGGCGCCCAACTGATTGGTGCAACGGTAAATGGCACTGGCAGTTTGACGATGCGTGCACAGCGCGTTGGTGCCGAAACCTTGCTTGCGCAGATTGTACACATGGTAAGTGATGCACAGCGATCGCGAGCGCCAATCCAGCGCTTGGCCGACATAGCCTCCGGTTATTTTGTCCCCGCCGTGGTGCTGGCAGCGCTGGCCACCTTTGCAGCATGGGGCCTCTGGGGGCCTGAACCACGCCTGGCACACGCTGTGGTCAATGCAGTAGCGGTATTGATTATTGCCTGCCCTTGCGCCTTGGGACTGGCAACACCGATGTCAATCATGGTTGGCACCGGGCGTGGTGCACTGGCCGGTGTATTGATCAAAAACGCCGAGGCCCTGGAAATCATGGAAAAGGTTGACATCCTGGTGGTAGATAAAACCGGCACGCTGACCGAAGGCAAGCCCATGCTAATGTCGGTGCTGGCATTGTCCGCTTTTACAGAGAGTGAGGTGTTAAGAGTTGGAGCAAGCCTCGAGCGCGCCAGCGAACACCCTTTAGCCGCTGCCATTGTGAATGGTGCGCAGGAAAAATCCTTGGCGCTTGTAGCAGTCAACGATTTTCGTTCATTCACCGGAAAGGGGGTTATAGGGGTTGTTGAAGGTCGCCAGGTTGTATTGGGCAATCCTAAATTGTTTGAAGAATTACATCTTGATATGGGCGAGCTAACAGCACGCGCTGACGCACTTCGCGACGATGGACAAACAGTAATGTTGCTGGCAATTGATGGCAAGGCGGCCGGGTTGCTTGGTGTAACCGACCCGCTCAAAGCTTCTACATTGGAAGCAGTGCAGGCATTGCATGCACAAGGCGTGCAGGTGATCATGCTTACCGGTGACAACCGTGCCACCGCGCAGGCGGTTGCGCTCAAGCTGGGCATAGATCATGTCGAAGCAGAGGTGTTACCAGAACAAAAAGCGTCGGTAGTCAAACAACTACAGGCAAAGGGACACATCGTGGCAATGGCAGGCGACGGCATAAACGATGCTCCTGCACTTGCTCTGGCACAGGTTGGTATCGCCATGGGCACCGGCACCGACGTGGCAATGGAAAGTGCGGGCATTACACTGGTCAAGGGCGACTTGCGTGGCATCGTGCGTGCGCTACGCCTTTCCCGTGCCACCATGCGCAACATCCGGCAGAACCTGTTCTTTGCGTTTATTTACAACATGCTCGGTATTCCTATTGCAGCAGGCGTGTTGTACCCATTCTTTGGACTGCTGCTCTCCCCAATAATTTCAGCAGCAGCGATGAGCTTTAGTTCGGTGTCTGTGATTACAAATGCGTTACGGCTTAACAGAGTAAAACTTTAAGCCGCTTCGTTGTAGCAAACCAACCTGCAATAAGCCATAGTCTGGGGCGCAAGCGAGGACGAACACGCTAACGCACACACTACGCCGCTTTGCCTCCATGCATTAATGCGAAAATGGGCTCATGGTTTGTGACACGGCTGGCCCGGAACCACTGTCGATTTTGACCATAATGCGGGATCGGTGACAGGCATGCGTTTCATCGGGTGGAAGAGGTCCCCTCGGATTAACCGTGTAATGCACATATTCGAGGGTCAACCCTGGGTTGGCCGGATTGGGCGCTGCTGTGGCGCTGGTAATTGTATTGAAATCCTGAGAGACATGGCCATCGAGTCTAAAACCTGTAACAACTCCCGTTATGCCTGGATTTGGCCCTATTGTCTGAACGACTGTTAATGGCCCGTGGTCCATATGAATGGAATGATCTGGTGCAATGGTATAGGTAAGGTCGGCGGTAAATGTTGACACAGTGACCGGGCCGATACCCGCGCCGTTATTCCCATTATTGATTGTTATGAGGCGGCCGCTGACGATTGCACCCGTACCGTCGCCATTGAAGCGGCGGACACCCTCCACGGAAAAGGAACTGGAAGAGGCCGGATAGATCGCGAAAGAGCCAGTGATTCCTTGCGAACTTGAGACACAGGAGGCATCGCCGGTGAAGGCGTAATCACCGCGCAGGGCACTATTGAGATTGCTGCTGCTTGCGTTGCCGATAAGCGGAAGCAACGAGGCGAGGCACAGCGTGATGGCGAACATCATTCGTTTCATGATTGATTCCCTCCCAGGGTGGTCTTAGAGATTGTTTGTTGCTTGAATTTCTAAAGATTCACGTTTAACAGATTGTGAGGTTGAGTACATTCACCTTCCCTAGTACTTTCGTACCTTAATATAAATATTTTTGTATCAATTTATTTCGGAACGAAGTGATTCTCTTTGGTGCGAGTACGGGAACGATGATTAGAATTCTTTGCCGCTCTGTCAGGCAGTGAACCGATCCCGCGCAAAGCAATGCTTCTGGAAATATTGATTTGCTGCATCTGGCACTGGTGAAGTATTCATTTCGAGTGGGCGCAGTGCATATGAATAAACGCTGGAGGCAGGTACTCGGCCATGGACTAAACCGCTCGCGCGGTAGGGGGCTCCGCTCCGGCGTCTGTGTTGGTTGACAGAGAGAATCTGTTCCCTATGTTGAGAAATGAGGCAATCCGCCTTATTTCCCGACAGGAGCAGAACCATGGACACATCAACGCCTGCTGTATCGCCGCTGCGCCAGCGCATGCTTGACGACATGCGGATGCGCAAGTTTGGCGAGAAGACCCAAAGTGACTACCTGCGCGCCGTGCGCAATTTCGCGAAGTATCTGGGGCGCTCGCCTGATGCCGCCACCGTCGAAGACTTGCGGCAGTATCAGCTCCATCTGGTGGATCATGGCATTTCCCCATCCTCACTCAATGCGGCCATCAGCGGGTTGAAGTTCTTCTTCGACGTCACGCTGGATCGCGGCGAAGTCATGGCAAAGATGCAGCCGGTGCATCTGCCGCGCAAGTTGCCGGTGATCCTGAGTCGCGAAGAAGTCGGACGGTTGATTGCCGCTGCCGGCAACCTCAAACACCAGACCGCACTCGCGCTCGCCTATGGCACCGGCTTGCGCGTAACTGAAGTGGTGTCCTTGAAGGTTGGCGACATCGACAGCCAGCGCATGACCTTGCGCGTTGAGCAGGGCAAAGGACAGAAGGATCGCTACGCGATGCTGTCGCCGATCCTGCTGGAACGCCTGCGCACGTGGTGGCGCGTGGCTCGTGCGCAAGGCAAGATGCTGGACGGCGGCTGGCTGTTTCCCGGCCTGAACCCCATCGAACCCTTGAGTGCCCGGCAAATGAACCGCGCGATCCATGCTGCCGCCGAGGCGGCGGGGATCGAGAAGCGGATCTCGATGCATTCACTGCGTCATGCATTTGCCACCCACCTGCTGGAGCAGAAGGTCGATATCCGGCTGATCCAGGTCCTGCTCGGCCACAAGAAACTGGAAACCACGGCACTCTATGCCCAGGTGGCGACGGACATCCTGCGCGAGGTCGTCAGCCCGCTGGAGACACTGAAGCCCGTATAAGCCAGCCATGGGACGGCCCGCCCTGGAGGTCGCGGACATCTTCCGCGCCCATGGGCCGGCGTGGCGCCAGGCGCAGGCGGGACACCTGAGTCTGGGGCAGTTCAAGGCCATGTCGGCCATTGAACAGTGCCGCACGGTGGCGCTGGGAGGGCATGTGCTGCGCTGCGATGCCTGCGATACGGTGGAGATCAGCTACAACTCCTGCCGCAACCGGCATTGCCCCAAGTGCCAGGCCAAGGCCGCACAGCGCTGGCTCGACGCCCGCCAAGCGGATCTCCTGCCAGTGGCGTATTACCACGTCGTCTTTACCCTGCCGGCCCCGATCAGCGCTATCGCCTATACCAACAAGGCCGTGATCTACCGTCTGCTGTTTGACGTGGCGGCCGAGACGCTGGCCACCATTGGCGCCGATCCGAAACATCTGGGGGCGCAGATTGGCATCACGCTGGTGCTGCATACGTGGGGATCGGCAATGACCCATCATCCGCACGTGCATGGCATCGTCCCAGGCGGTGGTCTTTCCCCGGATGGGGAGCGCTGGATAGCGTGCCGGCCAGGATTCTTCCTGTCCGTCCGGGTACTCTCGCGCTTGTTCCGGCGTCGTTTCCTCGAAGCGCTGGAGCAGGCACATCGTGCCGGGCAATTACGCTTCTTCGGTGAACACGACGGCTTGGCCGATACCGCGGCATTTGTTCGCTGGCTGGCACCGCTGCGGCAGTGTGAATGGGTGGTTTATGCCAAACGCCCCTTCGCTGGACCCAAGGCGGTCCTGGCATACCTGTCACGTTATACCCACCGCGTGGCGATCTCGAACCGACGCCTGGTCTCCCTTGACGACCAGGGCGTGACGTTCCGCTGGAAGGATTACCGGGCCAAGGGACGCACGCGCCATAAGACGATGACGCTGGCGGCTGACGAATTCATGCGCCGGTTTC